>OFSA01000029.1_pt1 | contig 24101 bp, 28 predicted proteins | sample 1543241 | NCBI WGS metagenome assembly OFSA01 (sample SAMN05442508, study PRJEB24371) | freshwater metagenome | isolation source: Freshwater Lake | place: Canada: Niagara | collected 2012-08-09 | reverse complement strand
GCTTAAGCCCTGATTTTCATCTTTTGGCACGCCGGACAGTTTCAAATACGCGAAATTTCGGCTAGTATCGCCTGCTTACTCTGGCTGCCCCCTGCGGGTGGCCTTTTCGTATCGGAATTCGCACGAGGTATGTACAGCGCATGGTTACCATCCGCCTGTCCCGCGGCGGCGCTAAGAAGCGCCCCTTCTACACCGTAGTAGTCACCGACAGCCGCAACCGGCGTGACGGTCGTTACATTGAACGCATTGGTTTCTTTAACCCGATCGCTAGCGGTCAGGACGAGCGCCTGAGCCTGAACCAGGAACGCCTGGCGTACTGGCTGGGCACCGGTGCCCAGCCGTCCGTGAGGGTCAGCAGCCTGATGGCCGAAGCGCGCAAGCGGCAGGTGCAGGCCTAAGGCGGTTGCTAGGCGGAGCGCGCCGGGAGAGCGGTGCCGCGATGACGGAAAGATCTGCGGATTGGGTCGTGCTCGGCCGGGTTTCAGGCCTGTTTGGCGTGCAGGGCTGGGTGCGGGTGTTTTCCCATACCGCGCCGCGCGAGGGCATTGCCCGCTATAGCCCGCTGTTTTTGCAGCGTCCTGAAGGCTGGCGGGAATTTGCCGTCGAGGCGGGCCGCGCGCACGGCGAGGGTGTGGTGCTCAAGTTCGTCGGCTGTAATGACCGTGATCAGGCAACGGCCCTGCTGGACAGCGAGATCGCCATACGCCGCGCGCAATTGCCGCCTCTGGCGCCGGGTGAGTACTACTGGGCTGACCTGGAAGGTTTGCGAGTGGTGACCCTGGATGGCGTCGAACTGGGCACGGTTGATCATCTGTTCGCGACCGGCGCCAACGATGTCCTGGTGGTGCGTGGTGCGCGTGAGCGCCTGCTGCCTTTCGTGCGCGGCACGGTGGTCGTCGAGATTGATCTCGATGCGCGCCTGCTGCGGGTGGACTGGGATCCGGAGTTCTAGGCGCGCTGCCCGCGTCAAGCCGTGGTGCGGGGCGCTTTGCAAGGAACAGCCGTGCGCATCGACGTGGTCACCCTGTTTCCCGAGATGGTCGAAACCCTGTTGCGCTTTGGTGTCACTGGGCGGGCGGTTGATCGGGGGTTGCTCGATGTGGCGACCTGGAATCCGCGTGATGCTGCCCATGACCGTCATCGCACGGTCGATGACCGTCCCTATGGCGGCGGGCCGGGGATGGTGATGAAGGTGCAGCCCTTGCGCGATACCCTGCGCCGGGCGCGGGCGGCGGTGCAGCCACCGGGCCGTACGCTGTACCTGAGCCCGCAGGGCCGGACACTGACCCAGGATGGGGTACGGCAACTGGCAATGGAACCACGCCTGATCCTGCTGGCCGGTCGCTATGAGGGAATCGACGAGCGCCTGATCGAGACCGAGGTGGACGAGGAATGGTCCATTGGCGATTACGTGCTCAGCGGTGGCGAACCGGCAGCACTGGTGCTGATCGACGCGGTGACCCGACTGCTGCCGGGGGCGCTGAATGATCAGGACTCAGCGGCGCAGGATTCCTTCATGGATGGGCTGCTGGATTGTCCCCACTACACGCGGCCCGAAGAGATTGACGGATGCCGGGTGCCGGCGGTGCTGATGAGCGGTGATCATGCCGCGATTGCCCGTTGGCGGCGGCGCGAAGCGCTAGGACGCACCTGGCGGCGGCGGCCTGATCTGCTGGCGCAGCGACCACTGACGGTGATGGAGCAGGCATTGCTGGCGGATTTCATTCGCGAATACCAAGAGAGCACGGAGGATGCTGGCAGTGCTGGCGTTCTCCCGGAACAACCTGGAGTAGAGTGTCATGAGTAAGCTGGTTGAAGAATTTGAACGCGCGCAGATGACCCGCGAGATTCCCGAGTTCGGCCCGGGCGATACCGTGGTGGTGCGGGTGAAGGTGAAGGAAGGCAACCGCGAGCGCCTGCAGGCTTTCGAGGGTGTGGTCATTGCTAAGCGCAACCGCGGCCTGAACTCGGCGTTCACGGTGCGCAAGATTTCCCATGGCGAGGGCGTAGAGCGGGTGTTCCAGAGCTACAGCCCGGCGATTGCCGATATCACCGTCAAGCGCCGGGGCGACGTGCGCCGCGCCAAGCTGTACTACCTGCGTGGCCTGGAAGGCAAGGCAGCGCGCATCAAGGAGAAGCTGGCCTAAGGCGCGCGAAATGCGTGCGGGCAGGGGGCAATCGGCCACGATCGCCCCTTTTTTTTGTCTGCGGTCCGGACCGGGAGCAGCCTGATGAGTGACACGAGCGAGTGGGTGGACTGGTTGGAACCGGTGCGGGCACTGGCTGCCGAAGCCAGCGCGCAGATTCTGGATATTTACACCACGGCGTTCAGCGTCAGCGCCAAGGACGACAAGAGTCCGCTGACCGCCGCCGATCTGGCCGCGCACGAGCTGATCGTGGCCGGCCTGCGTGCCCTGACCCCGGATATCCCGATCCTGTCCGAGGAATCGGCGACCGTGCCCTTTGCCGAGCGCGCGCGCTGGCGGCGCTACTGGCTGGTTGATCCTCTGGACGGCACCAAGGAATTCGTGCAGCGCAACGGCCAGTTCACCGTCAATATCGCGCTGATTGATCAGCATGAGCCGGTGCTGGGCGTGGTCCGGGTGCCGGTGAGCGGAGTGTGCTATTTCGCCGCGCGCGGTTATGGCGCGTTCCGCGAGGATCCCGGCCAGCCGCCGCAGCCGATTCATGTGCAGCGGCTGCGCCCCGGCGCACCGATGCGGGTAGTGGGCAGTAAATCGCATGGCGGACTGGGTTTGCAGCAATTCGTCGCTGCGCTCGGACCGCATGAACTGGTGACGATCGGCAGTTCGCTCAAGCTCTGTCAGGTGGCGGAAGGCATGGCGGATGTCTATCCGCGGCTGGGCCCAACTTCGGAATGGGATACCGCCGCCGCGCAGGCGATTGTGGAAGTGGCCGGCGGTCAGGTCGTGGCCGCCGATAGCGGTCAGCCCTTGCGCTATAACACCGGCGAGTCATTGCTGAACCCGCATTTTATCGTTCATGGCGATGCCAGCTACGACTGGCTGGGTTGCGTACCGCGCCAGGGTGACGCATGAGCGGCGCGATGACGTATCAGGCAGTGCTGGCGACGCCACTGGGCCGGATTGGCCTACGGATGAGTGGAGAGGCTCTGAGCGCGCTCGATTATCTGCCCGCCGCTACGCCCGAGCGGCCGCCGGCGGACGCCGCGAGCGCTGCCGTGGTCGCGCAGTTGGCGGCCTATTTCCGCGATCCCCGGCACCGGTTCAGCGTGCCGCTGGCGCTGTCGGGAACAGCATTTCAGCAGCGGGTGTGGACGGCCCTGCAGGCGATTCCGCCGGGCACGGTGCTGCGCTATGGCGAGCTGGCCCAACAGTTGGGCAGTGCCGCGCGCGCCATCGGTGGCGCCTGCCGTAGCAATCCGGTCCCGATCCTGATTCCCTGTCATCGCGTGGTGAGCCAGCAGGGTCTGGGTGGCTATGCCGGCGCGGTGACCGGCGATCCGCTGGCGATCAAGCGCTGGCTGCTGCGGCACGAAGGCGTGATCTGGCCACCGGCTTGAAATTTTGCCGCCCGCCCGCATATCGAGCCGCGATATCGGCACACCACTTAGGAGACCGTCCCCGATGACCGTCGAAGCTCACAAGGAAACTCTTGGTTTTCAGGCCGAGGTGCAGCAGTTGCTGCGTCTGGTCGCGCATTCGCTGTATTCGCACAAGGAAGTTTTCCTGCGCGAACTGATTTCCAACGCCTCCGACGCCTGTGACAAGCTGCGCTTCGAAGCGCTTACCGATGGCGCGCTATACGAGGATGATCCGGAACTGAGGATCCGCGTCAGTTTTGATAAGGATGCGCGCACCATCACCATTGCCGACAATGGCATCGGCATGGACCGCCAGGAAGTGATCGACAACATCGGCACCATTGCCCGTTCCGGCACCCGTCAGTTCATGCAGAAGCTGAGCGGCGATCAGGCCAAAGACACCAGCCTGATTGGCCAGTTTGGCGTCGGGTTCTACTCCAGCTTCATCGTTGCCGACAAGGTGGTGCTGCGCACCCGCCGCGCCGGCATGGGCGCCGAACACGGCGTGCTCTGGGAATCCAGCGGCGAAGGCGAATACACGCTGGAGACGATCGAGAAGCCCACTCGCGGCACCGAGGTGATCCTGCACCTGCGCGAGGAGGAGAGCGAACTGCTCAATGAATGGCAGCTACGCTCGATCATCACCAAGTATTCCGACCATATCACTCTGCCGGTGATCATGCCGGTGCAAAAGCCTGGCGAGGGTGAGGACGCAGCGCCGACCGTGGTCGAGGAGCGGATCAATCAGGCTGCTGCCTTGTGGGCGCGCCCCAGGCAGGACATCAAGGACGAGGAATACAGGGAATTCTACAAGCACGTCGGTCACGATTTCGAAGACCCGCTGGCCTGGACCCATAATCGCGTCGAAGGCAAGCTTGAATACACCTCGCTGCTGTTCATTCCCGGCCGTGCGCCGTTTGATCTGTGGGATCGTGAGCAGCGCCACGGCGTCAAGCTGTATGTGCAGCGCGTGTTCATCATGGACGATGCCGAAAACCTGATGCCGCGCTATCTGCGCTTCGTGCGCGGTGTGATCGACTCCAGCGACCTGCCGCTTAACATCTCGCGCGAGATCCTGCAAAGCAGCAAGGTGGTGGACGGCATCCGCGCCGGTTCGGTAAAGAAAGTGCTGGGCCTGCTCGAAGACATGGCCAGCAACGATGCCGAGAAGTACGGCAAGTTCTGGAAGGAATTTGGCCGGGTGATCAAGGAAGGTCCGGCCGAGGATTACGCCAATCGCGAACAGATCGCCAAGCTGCTGCGTTTCGCCTCGACCCAGACCGATAGCGCCGAACAGATCGTGTCGCTGGCCGACTATATCGGACGGATGAAGGACGGTCAGGACAAGATCTACTACATTGTTGGCGATAGCTTCGTCGCGGCCCGCAACAGCCCGCATCTGGAAATCTTCCGCAAGAAGGGGCTGGAAGTGCTGCTGCTCAGCGACCGGGTCGATGAGTGGCTGATGTCGCACCTGAACGAATTTGAAGGCAAGTCCTTCCAGTCGGTGGCCAAGGGTGCGCTGGATCTGGACAAGATCGCTTCGGAAGAGGAAAAGCAGGAGCAGAAGCAGGCCGAAGATCAGTACAAGGATCTGCTCGGCCGGGTCAAGGACGTTCTCGGCGACAAGGTCAAGGAGGTGCGCATCTCCTCGCGGTTGACGGATTCGCCGGCCTGCCTGGTGGTCGAGGACTATGCCCTGAGTGCCCATCTGGAACGGCTGCTGCGCGATGCCGGGCAGAGTGTGCCGATGAGCAAGCCCTATCTGGAGCTGAACCCGGCGCATCCGCTGATCGGCCGCCTGCAGGGGGAAACGGACGCGACCCGCTTTGGTGACTGGACTCATCTGCTGTTCGAGCAGGCGATGCTGGCCGAGGGTGGGCAACTGGAAGATCCAGCCGGCTTTGTCAAGCGGCTGAATGCGCTGCTGCTGGCTGCGGGCCATTAGGCAAGATCGGCGATGGCGCCCGCGGTCTGGAACCATGGGCGCCGGCAGGATTCACTGCTGTAGCCAAAACCGACAAGTTTGATAGATTATTAACGAGTCGAGCTTCCAGCCGACCGTAATGCGTGACCAACCAGAGGGGGTGCTGATCCAATGATGCAATTGAAGGAAATTCTGAACAAGAAGGGTGGTGAGCCGGTGACCGTGGCTGCATCGGGCACGGTGGCCGATGCCATCCAGACCATGAGTGCGCACCGGGTCGGTTCGGTGATGGTGCTGGCGGCCACTGGCGAACCGGTCGGGATTCTGACGGAGCGCGATGTGCTGCGCCTGTGCGCCGCTGGCCAGACCGATTTCGCCCAGCTGCCGCTGAGTGGCTGCATGACCAGCGCCATGACCGTAGGCAAGCCGAGCGATACGGTCAGCGAAGTGCTGGCGATCATGACCAGCAAGCGCTTTCGCCATCTGCCCGTGGTCGAGGACGGCAAGATGGTTGGCGTGGTCTCGATCGGTGACTTGGTCAAAGCCAAGCTCGAAGAGACCGCGATCGAAGCGCAGACCCTGCGCGAATACATTAATTCCTGAGCAGGTCGCGGGGAGCGCCGCCCGGCGTCTCCCCGGTCGCTTCACATGGAATCCGGAGCCGCTTTCTGGCAGGACAAGACGCTCGCCGAGTTGACGCTGGCGGAGTGGGAGGCGCTGTGCGACGGTTGCGGCAAGTGCTGTTTGCACAAGCTGGAAGATACGGCGACCGGCGCACTGTTGCATACCAATGTTGCCTGTCGCCTGCTGGATCTGGGTAGCGGCCGCTGCAGCCGTTACGCTATGCGGTTGCGTTGGGTGCCGGACTGTGTGCAGTTGACCCCGAGTCTGGTCGAGGATCTGCGTTGGCTGCCTGCGACCTGTGCCTACCGGCTGCGGGCGCAGGGTCAGGCTTTGCCGGACTGGCACCCGCTGCTGACCGGTGATCCGGAGTCCGCCCAGCGCGCTGGCATGGGCGTGCGCGGCCGGGTCATCCCGGAGCGTCGCGCCCGGCACCTGGAACAGCATATTGTTGAATGGCAATGAGTCATCGATGATGAATATCCGCTGTCTGACCCTGGGCGCGTTTCAGGTCAACGCCTATCTGCTTGAAGACCCGAACAGTGGCGCCTGCGCGGTGATCGATACTGGCGAGGGCGCGCAACTGGCCGAGGCGCTCGCTGCCCTCAATCCGCGTCCCGACCTGCAGGCAATCCTGCTTACCCACGCGCATTTTGATCATGCCGGCGGCCTGGTGGACGTGCAGCGCCTGTTTCCGGATGCGGTCACTTATCTGCCAGCACTGGAACGCCCGCTGTTCGAGAGTCTGCCCCATCAGGGATCGCGCCTGTTTGGCCTGCCACAATTTGATCGCCCCTGTGGGCGCATCGATCACTACGTCACCGATGGCGACACCATCACGGTAGGCGCCTGGACCCTGCGCGTCCTGTCCACTCCCGGGCATACTCCCGGCCAGGCCTGTTATTACGACGACCGCCATGTATTCGTCGGCGATACCCTGTTCGCCGGCAGCATCGGCCGCACCGATTTTCCGCTCAGCGATCCAGAGCTGATGCGCCAGAGCCTGCATCGCCTGCTGGCCCTGCCCGGACATCTGCTGGTGTGCAGCGGCCATGGACCCACCACTACACTGGATGAGGAATTGCGCAGCAATCCCTATCTGGGCGAGGTGCGCCGTGCGCGCGGCCTGACAGCACCGGTTGCCGGCGGCATGTCCGGGCCGCGCTGGAGCTGAGAACGCCGCCCATGTGCGAACTGCTGGGGATGAGCGCCAACGTCCCGACCGATATTCGCTTCAGCTTCACCGGCCTGATGCAGCGCGGCGGACGCACCGGTCCGCATCGCGATGGCTGGGGCATTGCCTTTTACGAAGCGCGCGGCTGCCGTCTGTTTCATGATCCGCAGCCCAGTGCCGAATCCGAGGTCGCGCGGTTGGTGCAGCGTTATGCCATCAAGAGCCGCATCGTCATCAGCCATATCCGCCGCGCCAATCGTGGCCGGGTCTGTCTGGAAAACACCCACCCGTTCAGCCGCGAACTGTGGGGCCGGCACTGGGTATTCGCCCACAACGGCCAGCTCAGCGGCGTCAAGCACCTGCCGCTCGGTTTTTATCAGCCGATCGGCAGCACCGACAGCGAGCACGCCTTCTGCTGGCTGCTCGACCATATCCGGGCGCGCTTTCCCCAGGCGCCGCGCCGCTCCCAGGCCCTGTGGCAACTGATTCACACCCTGACCATGGAGCTGAACCAGCGTGGCGTGTTCAACTTCCTGCTCAGCGATGCGCAGCACCTCTACGCGCATTGCAGTACCCAGTTGTCATGGCTGACCCGGCGGGCGCCATTTGGTCAGGCGCGGCTGATGGATGCCGACATGACGGTGGATTTCCAGGAGGAGACCACCGCTGATGACGTGGTCACGGTGGTGGCGACCCGGCCGCTGACCGATAACGAGTCATGGACGGTGCTGACACCCGGTGCCCTGACCATTTTTCGCGCCGGCGAGCTGCTAGCGACCCTGGGCTAGGCGGGACGCGCTAGCGGTCGCGATCAGCCAGCAGGGGCGGATTCCCCGCGACGCCCGGGCTGCCAAGAAACGTCGCACCGCCGACTAGATGCTGTTGCCAGTAGCGCTGCGCTAGACTGACCTTGCGTACCTGCCGACTGCTGGCAGAGGCGTGGATCATTTGTCCCTTGCCGGCGTAAATGCCGACATGCGAAATCACCCCGTTCTGTCCAGTGCGGAAAAATAGCAGATCTCCCGGTAGCACCCGCCGCTGTGGCTGTCCAGCCTGGAACTGTTCCAGGGCGGTACGCGGCAGGGGAACGCCCGCCTGTAGATAGGCATACTGCACCAGCCCACTGCAATCCACCCCATCCGGCGACTCGCCGCCCAGCACATACGGCGTACCGATCAGGTGCTCAGCGGTGGCGAGAATGCGCGCGCGTGCCGCTGCGATACGGGGATCGTTCGCGCGCATTCCGGGCCCGGCCGCGGGTGGCGGCGTCGCGCAACCGCTGAGCCAGAACGCCGCGCAAAAGGACAGGATGACAGCTAAGGATCGACCGGTCGATGCAGGCATGGGCATGGTGAATTCCTTGGCGGAACAGGACAGGAACAATGGCGCCAGCTGCGTGCCATTGCTGACCATTATAGGTGCGCGGCGTGGCCAGCGGCATCAGCCAGCACGGATCCGCCTGTGCTTTTTGCGGCAGATATGCCCCGGATCAGCTATAGTAACTCCTCGATTAAATCGTACAGGTGCATCCATGAAAGCAGCCCATGGCAAGGTCGTCTCCTTGCACTATACCCTGACCGATGATCACGGCATGGTGCTTGATACCAGCCGCGAACGTGGCCCGTTCACCTACCTGCATGGCTATGGCAACATCATTCCCGGTCTGGAAAATGCCCTGAATGGTTGCGAAGCGGGCTTTAGCAGCGTGGTGCAGGTTGCCCCCGCCGATGCCTACGGTGAATACAGCCAGCAGGCAGTGTTCGAAGTGCCGCGCGCGCAGTTCCCGCCCAACGAAGAGATTCAGGTGGGCATGCAGGTGCAGGGCGAAGGTGCGCACGGCATCGTGACCTTCACCGTGGTTGCGGTGAACGACAGCGGTATCGTTCTGGATGGCAACCACCCGATGGCCGGTAAGACCCTGCATTTCGATGTCGAGGTGCTGGAGGTGCGCGAGGCGACGGCGCAGGAACTGGACCATGGCCACGTCCACGCCCAGGGTGCCGATCACTAAGGCGCGTCACGGGACGATTCGCTAGGGCGGATGGAACCCGCGCGTTCCGGTTGCAGTGACCCGCATCGCCAAAGAACTGGCAGTGGTGTACGCGAGACCGGTTATGCAGGGTTCCCAAGCAAAAACTTGACTTGATTCGAGGCCTTCCGCGCTGCCATGTTGTTGCGATCCCCGTTGTCCGCTGTTGAAGATGCTCCGCCCTTTGAACTCAAGGGAAGCCTGTTCACGCTGACCGTCATGCATGTCTTTCATCTTGACCGGGCCGCGATTGAGCGTGCTCTGGCCGAGAAAATCCGGCAGGCTCCCAGTTTCTTCAACAATACACCGGTGGTGATTGACCTGGACAGCCTGACGGGTGTCGAGGCCGATAACGCAGATTTCGCCGGTTTGTATGCTGCGCTGCGTGGCCATGGCCTGGTACCGGTGGGTATTCGCAATGGCAGCGCCGAGTTGCAGGCCGCGGCCGGGCAAGCGGGTTTGCCCCTGCTGCCGGAGAGCCGCGCCAACCCGGTGGCGACCAAGCGCCCCGAGCGGCCGGAGCCGGTGGCGACGCGCAGCCGTATCGTCAGCCACCCGGTACGTTCCGGCCAGCAGATCTACGCCCCGGACGGTGACCTGATCGTGCTGGGTACGGTCAGTGCTGGCGCCGAGGTCATTGCTGACGGCAACATTCATATTTATGGCGTTTTGCGCGGGCGGGCACTGGCCGGCGTCAAGGGAGGCGCAGAAACGCGTATTTTCTGCCAGAGCCTTGAAGCGGAACTGGTCTCGATCGCCGGTCACTACCGGATTAGCGAGCAGCTTGACAGCACCGAGCGCGGCAAGCCGATTCAGGTTTACTTGCAGGACGACCGTCTACTGATCGAACCGCTGATTCGCTAAGAGTCACGGTGGTGCCGGATGAGGGCCGGCAGGGCTGATCAACTTTTCAAACATAACTACCGTGAGATAATCACTTGGCAACCGTAATCGTTGTGACCTCCGGCAAGGGGGGTGTGGGCAAAACAACCACCAGCGCCAGCTTTGCTACCGGCCTGGCGCAGCGCGGTTACCGGACTGTCGTGATCGACTTCGATGTCGGGTTGCGCAACCTTGATCTGATCATGGGCTGCGAGCGCCGTGTGGTCTATGACTTTATTAACGTCATCAATAACGAAGCCAACCTGAACCAGACCTTGATCCGCGACAAGCGTGTCGACAATCTCTACGTGCTGCCGGCTTCGCAGACGCGCGACAAGGAAGCCCTCACCCGGGAAGGCGTGGAACGGATCCTCGACGAACTCAGGCAGAATTTCGACTACATTGTCTGCGATTCGCCCGCAGGCATTGAGCGCGGCGCACTGATGGCCCTTTATTTCGCCGACGAAGCGCTGGTAGTGACCAATCCGGAAGTGTCATCGGTACGCGATTCCGACCGGATTCTCGGTATCCTGTCCAGCCGTTCACGGCGCGCCGAGCACGGTGACGAACCGGTCAAGGAACATCTGGTACTGGCCCGCTATGCGCCTGATCGTGCGAGCCGCGGCGATATGCTCAGCGTTGATGATGTGCTCGAAATTCTCGGTATTCCGCTGCTGGGCGTCATTCCCGAATCGCAGACTGTTCTGCAATCCTCCAACGCTGGCGTTCCGGTGATTCTGGAGGAGGATAGCGATGCGGGCGCCGCCTATAGCGATCTGGTTGACCGTTTCCTGGGCAAGAACCTGCCGCACCGCTTTCTCACGAGCCAAAGAAAAGGATTTTTGAAACGCCTGTTCGGTGGGAGCTGAGCCATGAGACTGTTCGACTACTTCCGTTCACCGCCGAGCAAGTCGGCCGCGCTGGCCAAGGAGCGCCTGCAGATTATCGTGGCGCACGAACGGGGCAATCGCCATAGCAGCCCTGACTATCTGCCGGCGCTTAAAAAGGAACTGCTGGAAGTGGTGCGCAAGTATGTGCCGATCGATCAGAGCCAGATCAAGGTGCATCTGGATCGTGAAGGCGGCTACGAGATCCTGGAACTGAACATCACCCTGCCCGATGAAGAACAGCGCTCCAGTCGCCGTTAGCCGTCCGGGTAGCGCGCTGTGAACAACGGCGGGCGTAGTGCGGAACCCGCAGCAGTCGAGCGGGTGCGGATCGATAAGTGGCTGTGGGCTGCGCGCTTTTTCAAAACCCGCACTCTGGCCGCCGATGCAGTGAGTGGCGGCAAGGTGCATGTCGATGGCCAGCGGGTCAAGCCGGCCCATGGTCTGCGCCTGGGGGCGCTGCTGCGCATCCAGCGCGGCTTTGATGAATACACGGTCACGGTTACTGCCCTGGAAACCCGGCGTGGGCCGGCTGCGGCGGCGGCAACGCTGTACGCAGAAACTGCCGAAAGCCGACAGCGGCGCGAGGCTCTGGCCGAGCAGCGCCGCCTGCAGCGGGCCGCATCCCCGATGCCCGTTGGCCGTCCGACTAAACAGGATCGGCGGCGCATCGTCCGTTTCCTGACCGGCGATGATCGCTAGCCAGCGGGAGAGCAGGGGTGCCTGGGTGCGCCGCGATGGGTTGCAGAGCGAACGGTGCTTCGTGCAGCTTAGTATGTGAACTCTAATTTTCTTTGCTACGGTTGCGCTCGATTGATGCGCATGGCGCGCTTGCCAAGAACGTGCGAAGAGAGGCCCCCGCGATGAAAGCCGATATGTCCGAAAAACAGTTCACCCTCAATGTCCGGGAATTTGCCCGGCAAATCTGGCTGGCCGGTCTGGGTGCCTTTGCCAAGACCCAGGAAGAAGGCAACCGCCTGTTTGATACTCTGGTTCAGGAAGGCGAAGCGGTAGATGCCCGCCTGAAACAGAACGCCGATGCGAAAGTGACGCAGCTCAAGGAAGGCATTGGTGCTGTCGAGGGCACCGTGGGCGCGCTGCAGGGTCGCGCGGTCGAGACCTGGAGCAAGCTGGAGCAGGTGTTTCAGACCCGGGTGGCGCGTGCCCTGCATCGTCTGGGCGTGCCGACCCGCGACGATATTCAGCAGTTGTTCGCCCAGATCGATATGCTCAGTCACAACGTGCAGGAACTGGCCCGGATGACGGAGGCGGAGACTAAAACCCGCAAGCCCCGCGCCACTAAACCCGCTGAAACCAGCGTGGAAACCCATCTGAGCGATTCACTGGTCTAAACCGCGAGCTTCGCGATTGCGTCGCGCCGGAGTCATCTTCCATTCCGGCGCGCGCCGCTCAAATTGACCGTTTGCCGGCTGCAAGGTAACGTAAGGGTTTACCAAAACGGACGGGCAGGCATGACGGCTCACAGCAATTTTCCACCGGCTCGGGTAAGCGCCCTGGTGTTGCGCGCACAGAGCAGGCCGCTTTGCGCGGATGCAGCGCCATGACAGCGGAACTGATTGCCCGCTATCGGACCCGCGCCAATCAGGCACTTGACCAGCGCTTGCCGGCTGCGGACCTGCATCCGGGCGACCTGCATCAGGCCATGCGCTACGCGGTGCTCGGCGGTGGCAAGCGTCTGCGCCCGGTCCTGGCCTACGCGGCGGGCGTGGCCGTTGGCGCGGAGCTGGGCGCACTCGACGCGCCCGCCTGCGCCCTGGAATGCATTCATGCCTACTCCCTGATTCACGACGACCTGCCGGCCATGGATGATGATGATCTGCGTCATGGTCAGCCGTCCTGTCACAAGGCTTATGGCGAGGCGCTGGCCATTCTGGCCGGTGATGCGCTGCAGGCCCTGGCCTTCCAGATCCTCGCCCAGGATCCGACCCTGAATGTGCCGCCGGCTGTGCGTCTGCGCATGCTCGGGGTGCTCGTCCAGGCTGCCGGTTCGCGCGGCATGGTCGGTGGACAGGCCATCGACCTGGCGGCGGTTGGCCGGATGCTGACCCTGGCCGAACTGGAAAACATGCATATCCACAAGACCGGTGCGCTGATTCGCGCCAGCGTGCTGCTCGGCGCCCTCAGTCAGCCAGCGGTGGACCCGGTCCTGCTGGAGCGGCTGGACCGCTATGCCAAATGCATCGGTCTGGCCTTTCAGATTCGCGACGATATTCTCGACGAGATTGGCGATGCCGCCACGCTCGGCAAAATCCCCGGTGCCGACCGGGTCCGCAACAAGCCAACCTATCCGGCGCTGCTCGGTCTGGATGGTGCCCGTGAGCACGCCCGGATCCTGTACGATGAGGCCCGGATGGCACTGGATACGCTCGGCGCCGAGGCGGATCCATTACGCTGGATTGCGGCCTACATCGTCGAGCGCGCCTACTGATCCACCTGTCGTGCCGGCGCAGTTGCCCGGTACGATTCCGCCGCACGCTCTCTTATAACGATCCCCTGGAACCAAAGGGTACGGATTTTCGCACGATGACCACCGGAGCTACCTTTCCGTTGTTAGAACAGATCGACACGCCCCTGGATCTGCGCGCCCTGCCTGAAGCGCGGCTGCCGGCCCTGGCCCAGGAGCTGCGGGCCTTTCTGATTGAAACGGTCGCCCGCACCGGCGGCCATTTTGCGGCCAATCTCGGCACCGTGGAATTGACGGTTGCCCTGCATTATGTCTTCAACACGCCTGAGGATCGGCTGGTCTGGGATGTCGGTCACCAGACCTATCCGCACAAGATTCTGACCGGGCGGCGCGCGCGCATGGACAGTCTGCGGCGCAGGAACGGCATTGCCGGCTTTCCTAAACGCTGTGAAAGTGTGTACGACACCTTCGGCGTTGGCCATTCGAGCACCTCGATCAGCGCTGCGCTGGGTATGGCGATTGCCTCGGCGCGCACCGGCAGCGAGCGCAAGGTGGTGGCCATCATCGGTGATGGCGCGATGACCGCGGGCATGGCCTTCGAAGCACTCAATCATGCCGGGCATATCAAGAGTGATCTGCTGGTGGTGCTCAATGACAACGAAATGTCGATTTCGCCCAACGTCGGCGCGCTGTCGGCGCATCTGACCAAGCTGATGTCCGGGCGCTTCTTTTCCAGCGTCCGCGAGGGTGGCAAGAAGGTGCTCAGCCACATGCCGCCGATGCTGGAAGTGGCCCGCCGTGCCGAGGAGCATGTCAAGGGCCTGCTGGTGCCGGCGGGCACGCTGTTCGAGGAACTGGGCTTTAACTATTTTGGCCCGGTCGATGGCCACGACCTGCCGACCCTGGTGCAGACCCTGCGCAATCTGCGCGCCCTGGATGGCCCGCGGCTGCTGCATGTCGTTACCCGCAAGGGCAAGGGCTATCCGCGTGCCGAGGATGAGCCGGTTGGCTATCACGGCGTGGGCAGTTTCGATCCGGCCTGTGGCCTGAAACCGGCCAAGCCCGGTGGCAGCCCCACCTATACCCAGGTGTTCAGTGACTGGCTATGCGACATGGCCGCCGAGGATGAACGGCTGGTCGGTATTACTCCGGCGATGCGTGAAGGCTCGGGGTTGGTGGAATTTTCCGAGCGTTTCCCGGAGCGCTATTTCGACGTGGCGATCGCCGAGCAGCACGCGGTGACCCTGGCCGCCGGGCTGGCCTGCGACGGGCTCAAGCCGGTGGTGGCGATCTACTCGACCTTCCTGCAGCGCGCCTACGATCAGTTGATCCATGATGTTGCCCTGCAGAATCTGCCGGTGCTGTTTGCCATCGACCGCGCCGGTCTGGTCGGGCCGGATGGACCGACCCATGCCGGCAGCTTTGATTGCAGCTATCTGCGTTGCATTCCCAACCTGGTGATCATGGCGCCGGCGGATGAGAACGAGTGCCGGCAGATGCTCTACACCGGCTTTCAGCTCGATCAGCCGGCGGCGGTGCGCTACCCGCGCGGCAAGGGTTCGGGTGTGGCGGTGGAACGCGCGATGCAGCCGCTACCCATCGGTCAGGCGCAACTGCGCCGCCAGGGGCAGGCGCTGGCCCTGCTGGCCTTTGGCAGCATGGTCGAGGTAGCCGAGGCGGTGGGAGCGCGGGTGGATGCGACGGTGGTCAACATGCGCTTTGTCAAACCGCTTGATGAGCCGTTGCTGCAGCGACTGGCCGCTGAGCACCGCTGGCTGGTGACCCTGGAGGAAAATGCCGTAGCTGGTGGTGCGGGCAGTGCAGTGAGCGAATATCTGGCGCAGCAGGCGATTCGCACCCCGGTTTATCACTTCGGCCTGCCGGATGAATTCATCGAGCAGGGCGAACGTGGCGAGCTGCTCAGTGAGTGCGGTCTGGATGCCGAGGGCATTCTGCGACAACTGGCGGCTTGGGGGCTGGTGCCCGCGTTGGCAACAACGCCTGTATCCGAGTGAAGCGCCCGGGAATTTAATGGCCCGTGCGCGACTCCAAAGTGGTGACGATTGATGTTCCACGGCTGCCATGTGGTAGCTTGGATGCAGCGTGGGTTTTGAACGAAGACGCGCAGGCGTCGCTGAGAGGATTGCATGCAGCCATCGACCATGAGTTCCGCGGCCACGTCCACGGTCATTCATATCCCCGATGTCCAGAACAGTGCCGATACCCGCCGGTTGGCGATCAACAAGGTCGGCATCAAGGACATCCGCCATCCGGTGCGGGTCCGTGACCGCAGTGGCGGCGAGCAGCACACCATCGCCACCTTCAACATGTATGTGAACCTGCCGCACAACTTCAAGGGCACGCACATGTCGCGCTTCGTGGAGATTCTCAATGTGCCGGGGCGGGAAATCGCGGTGGATTCCTTTCAGGCGATGCTGGCCGAGATGACCGAGCGCCTCGAAGCCGAGGCCGGCCACATCGAGATGAGCTTCAGCTATTTCGTCAACAAGGTCGCGCCGGTGTCCGGGGTGCAGAGCCTGATGGATTACGAGGTGACCTTTATCGGCGAGATTCGCGATGGCCAGCCGGCGATGAATCTCAAGGTCGTGGTGCCGGTGACCAGCCTGTGCCCCTGTTCGAAGAAGATTTCCCGCTATGGCGCGCACAACCAGCGCTCGCATGTGACCATCAATGCCCGCATTCACGGCTTTGTCTGGATCGAGGATCTGATCGATCTGGCCGAGGCCGAGGCGTCCTGCGAGCTGTATGGCCTGCTAAAGCGGCCGGATGAGAAGTACGTCACCGAGCGCGCCTACGAGAATCCCAAATTCGTCGAGGACATGGTGCGCGATATTGCCGCTAAGCTGAATCAGGATCCGCGCATCATCGCCTATGCGGTGGAATCGGAGAACTTCGAATCGATTCACAATCACTCGGCCTATGCCATGATTGAGCGCGATAAGGCAGCCGATGCAGTCGCCGCGCCGGTTTCCCGGGTCCCGGAGTCCATGCCCTGAGTGAATAGTTAATGAGTGAATAGTTAATAAGGTGAGGTGCGGTCAGAAAGGCCGCTGCAGGTGCAAAACTAGCAAAAGCCGTTCCAAAAGGAACGGCTTTTTTCATGGGTGCGAAAATGTCCTGCTGGATTTTCCGGGTTGCGCATGATTCTGGGTCTGCATGGCGCGTGTGCCGACCTGGTGCAAGGTTTGCGGTTTCTGGTGCGTGCTGGCACGAGCATAGTCACGGGTTTATTTTAATAATTTGATTTATATGCATATATTTATTTTGGCGCGTATTTTGCTGATTTCAATTTAGTTAAAAAAAATTCTTTTAATGCAACTTCGAGGTATCTATGCCTGAGCGCGGCGTACTGGTTTTTCAGGCGGAAATAGGGCGATGGTTCAGGGAGGGCGGCGGATGAAATGGATTATCGCGATCATCAAGCCTTTCAAGGTGGACGATGTGCGTCTGGCCTTGGCGGCTTTGCATGTACAGGGCATGACGGTCACTGAGGTCAAGGGTTTTGGGCGGCAGAAAGGTCACACCGAACTCTACCGTGGTGCTGAGTATGTGGTGGACTTCCTGCCCAAGATCAAGCTGGAGATTGCGGTTAGCGATGAACAGGTCGATGCGGTGGTCGAGGCGATCCGTTCTGCGGCCTTCACCGGCAAGATTGGCGACGGCAAGATTTTTGTCTTCGCCCTGCAGGATGTGATCCGCATTCGCACCGGCGAGATGGGCGACACAGCACTTTAAGGGGGATGGCATGAAAAGACTCGTTGCGTTCGCGGCCCTGATCAGTGGGCTGGCGTTCAGTGGCCTGGTACTGGCCGAGACGGCGGCACCGGTGCCGAACAAGGGCGATACCGCCTGGATGATCGTTGCCACCCTGCTGGTGGTGATGATGGCGGCTCCGGGCCTGGGCCTGTTCTATGGTGGCATGGTGCGTTCCAAGAACATGCTATCGATCCTGATGCAAAGCCTGGTGATCTTCTGCCTGCTCGGCGTGCTCTGGGCGGTGTATGGCTACAGCCTGGCCTTCACCGAGGGCAACGCCTTTATCGGTGGCTTTGACAAGCTGTTCCTGAAGGGCGTGACGCCAGACTCGATCGCTGCCACCTTCAGCAAGGGTGTGGTGGTGCCAGAATACATTTATATCGCCTTCCAGTTGACCTTCGCCGCCATTACCCCGGCGCTGATCATCGGTGGCTTCGCTGAGCGTGTGAAGTTTTCGGCGGTGCTGCTGTTCATGGTGCTGTGGTTCACCTTTTCCTACCTGCCGATGGCGCACATGGTCTGGTACTGGGCCGGTCCCGATGCCTACACCGATGCCGATGCTGCCGCTAAGGCTGCGGCGACCGCGGGTTTCCTGTTCCAGAAAGGCGCGCTCGACTTTGCCGGCGGCACTGTGGTGCATATCAACGCCGGTATCGCCGCGCTGGTCGGCGCATTCATGGTCGGCCGGCGGATCGGTTATGGCCGGGAAAGCATGGCGCCGCATAGCCTGAGCATGACCATGGTCGGCGGTGCGCTGCTCTGGGTGGGCTGGTTTGGTTTCAACGTGGGTTCCAACCTGGAAGCGACCGGTGTCGCCGCCCTGGCCTTCATCAACACGCTGCTGGCGACCTGTGCCGCGACCGTGGCCTGGACCCTGGTGGAGTGGATGCTCAAGGGTAAGCCCTCGATGCTGGGCGCAATTTCCGGATCGATCGCCGGCCTGGTGGTGATTACCCCGGCTTGCGGCTTCGTCGGCCCGATGGGCAGCCTGATCATGGGTCTGCTGGCGGGGATCGTCTGCTACTGGGGCGTCAATGGCCTGAAACGCGCCCTGGGCCTGGACGACTCCCTGGATGTCTTCGGCGTGCATGGCGTCGGCGGTGTTCTGGGGGCCTTGCTCACCGGCGTTTTCGCCGCACCGGCCCTGGGTGGCACCGGCGTCTATGACTATGTCGCCAATCAGGTGGGTGCATACGATATGGCGGCGCAACTGCTCTGTCAGGCCTGGGGCGCCGGTACCGCGCTCGTCTGGTCGGGCACGGTGTCCTTCATCGCCCTGAAGCTGATTGACCTGACCATCGGTCTGCGCGTCAGCGAGGAAGATGAGCGCGAGGGTCTGGATATCACCACCCACGGTGAGTTCGCCTATCACCACTGAGGATCCGGCAGGACTCCTCTCGTCGCTGCGGTGGGGGGAGTCAGCCGGTTGGCGTGGGGTCCTTGCCCACTTTATTCATGGCTGGCAGACGTGCCCGGAAACTGCCGCCAGGCAAACAGTCGGGTCGGCTGCCAGCCAAGGTGCTGATACACATCCAGGGCGGGCTGATTGTCGGCATCGGCCAGCAGTTGCACCCGCCGCGCGCCGCGCGCCAGGGCCCAGGCAATGGCTGCGTCGAGCAAATGGCGGCCCAGCCCCTGGCTGCGACAGGCCGCGCGAACCACCAGATCCTCCAGCCAGGCGGACGCTGCGCCACTGGCGGTGGAGATCACCAGTTGCGCGCTGACCATGCCGACCACCTCCTGGGTGGCATCGTCGCGGCGGGCGCCGAAGATCTGCGCCTGTTCCGCCGGTTGTGCCAGCAGCAGTTCCAGACCGCGCCGCTGCCGATCCACGTCGGGATGAAAATCCTGCTCGATGGCAAACAGCAGCGCAAGAAGTTCGATCAGCGCCGGCAGATCGGTAGGACGGGCAGGCTCGATGTGAACGCGCATGGCAACTCCTTTCAGGGCTTAGGACGGTTCGCTGCTGTTGGGGTACATCAGGACGGTCAGGAAGCGGATCGGGCACTGGATCAGGCGCTCCGGCCCATGGGGAATGTCACCGCGAAAGGTCAGAGCATCGCCCGGGGTCAGCACATAGGTGTTCTGGCCGTGACGGTACTCGATTTCCCCTTCCAGCATGTAGATGAACTCATTGCCGGGGTGTTCGAAGAGCGGGAAAACCTCCGACTCATGGTCGATGGTGATCAGGAAAGGCTCGAAGGTCTTGGTCGGTCCCTGATCGTAGGCGAGCAACTGGTAGGTATGGCCACGCCTGGTGCCGCGCCGTACCACTTCCATGCCCTCGCCGCTCTTGACCAGTTGGGCACTGCCGCCCTTGACGTCATAACTGCGAAACAGCATTGCCAGGGAAACGCCCAGTGCCTGCGCCAGGCGCGACAGGGTATCCAGGCTGGTGGCGGTCTGGGCATTTTCGATCTTCGACAACATGCCACGGCTGATGCCGGCCAGACCGGCAACATCAGCAATGGTCAGGCCATGTTTCAGGCGAATGTCGCGGATGGTATTGCCCAGATAGTGCTCCAGGCTGTCGTGAGTGTTGTTCTCATTCATGGCAAACCTCGGGGTCATGCTAAGGCATCGCGCCGGGCGCCAGGCGCGCGGTAGCGCGATCGGGGCTTGCATTATTACACAAGCCGAGTTTCTCAAAGAGAAATTAAGTTGAATATAAATGATGTTATGTGCACAATATTCACTAATGTTTCTTATTAAGAACTTTTTGGTGAGGTTGAGTGGGCATGTCATCGATCCATCGCTATACCCTGAACCTGTCCTGCCCTGACCAAGTAGGTATCGTGGCTGCGGTCAGTACCTTCATTGCCGAGCACCAGGGATGGATCGTCGAGGCCAGCCATCATGCCGATGCCGAGGCGCAGCGCTTCTTCATGCGCCAGGAGGTTCTGGCCGACTCGCTGCCGTTTGGCATCGAGGTCTTTCGGGAGAAGTTCGCGCCGATCGCCGCGCGCTTTGGCATGGACTGGCGCATCAACGACAGCTTCCGCAAGAAACGGGTGGTGATCCTGGTCTCGAAGCAGGAGCATTGCCTCTATGACCTGCTATCGCGCTGGCAGGCCCGCGAACTGGATGTGGACATCCCCTGCGTGATCTCCAACCACGAGACCTTCAGGGGCTTTATCGAATGGCACGGCATTCCTTTTCATCATGTGCCGGTGACGCCCGACACCAAGGCCGCAGCCTACGCGCGGGTGATGGAGCTGTTCGATGCCGCTGAGGGCGATGTCATGGTCCTGGCGCGCTACATGCAGATTCTTTCCCCGGAACTGTGCGCGCGCTATCCGGGGCAGATCCTCAACATCCACCACAGTTTTCTGCCCAGCTTCATCGGTGCCCGGCCCTATCACCAGGCCTACCAGCGCGGGGTCAAGCTGATCGGCGCCACCTGTCACTACGTCACCGCCGAATTGGACCAGGGGCCGATCATCGAGCAGGACGTGATCCGTGTCGATCACTCGGATCGGCCCGATGACCTGGTCCGTTACGGCAAGGACATCGAGAAAACCGTTCTGGCCCGCGGCCTGCGCTACCACCTGGAAGACCGCGTCATCACCCACGGCAACAAGACCGTCGTATTCCGCTAGGAGCGCGCCATGCCCTGGAGACTGCTTCGCTTTGCCCTGTCCAAGCACCATCCGGAAGGGCGGATGTTTACCCCTCACTCGCGGCTCAAGCCCCACTATGACGTCGTCATCATCGGCGCCGGTGGTCATGGTCTAGCGGCAGCCTACTATCTGGCCCGCGACCACGGCATTACCGATATCGCGGTGCTGGAAAAAGGCTACATCGGCGGTGGCAACACCGGCCGCAACACCACCATCATCCGTTCCAACTACCTGACTCCGGAAGGCGTCCGCTTCTACGACGAATCGTTGCGCCTGTGGCAGGACCTGTCGACGGATTTCGATCTCAATCTGTTTTACTCCAACCGTGGCCACTTCACCCTGGCTCACACCGATGCCGCCCTGCGTACCTGCCGCTGGCGTGCCGAGGTCAACAAGCATTACGGGGTCAACTCGGAAGTCGTCGATGCCGCCTTCGTCAAGCGCACGGTGCCGATGATCGACCTGTCCTGCAGCGGCCATGCGCCCATCCTCGGCGCCCTCTACCACGCGCCCGGCGCAGTAGCCCGCCATGATGCAGTCGCCTGGGGCTATGGACGCGGCGCTGATCAGCGTGGCGTCGAGATTCATCAGCAGACCGAAGTGCTCGGCATCGAGGTGCAGGCTGGCAAGGTGCGCGGTGTGCGTACCAACCGGGGCAACATCACGACCGGCAAGGTGCTGTGCGCGGTAGCCGGCGCGACGCCGCGCATCCTCAGGATGGTCGATCTTGATTCACCGCTGTACATCCATCCGCTGCAGGCCATGGTCAGCGAACCGGTCAAGCCCTGGCTCGATACCATCCTGGTTTCGGGCAGCCTGCATATCTACATCAGCCAGTCATCGCGCGGTGAACTGGTGATGGGCGCGGCGCTCGATCCCTACGAACTGCACTCCACCCGCTCGACCCTGGATTTCCCGGAAGGGCTCTGCGCCCACATGCTGGACATGTTCCCCTTCCTGTCCACGGTCAAGGTGATGCGCCAATGGGCGGGCATGGCCGACATGACCCCGGACTTCGCGCCGATCATGGGCAAGACTCCGATCGAGGGTTTCTATCTCGATGCCGGCTGGGGCACCTGGGGCTTTAAGGCCACGCCGGTCTGTGGCAAGACCATGGCCTATACCGTGGCCCACGACCATCACCATCCGCTGATCACCGGGTTCACGCTGGACCGTTTCCGCCGCTACGCGCTGACCGGCGAAAAGGGCGCGGCCAGCGTTGGCCATTGAACAGGAACTGGAACATACGCCTTGACATCCTCCCCGCCCTGAAGGGCGAGGATTCCTGATTTCACAATCAGGGCTTTCTGTTTCATTGAGGATTGCCCAGAGGAGTTAAGGCTTGGTTTTCGCCGATTCGATTCCCCAAAAGTGGGGAGTCTTACGCGGTTTGAACCGCAGCCAGCAACTCCCCCAGGTCTCACATCCTCTCCACAGACTTCACATCCCGCCAGCCCGGCGGTAGGTCTTGAATAGGAGACAGTGGTGATATTACCCAAAGACGCGGCGCTTACCCAGTCCCCGCAAGGGCGTTGCCCTGAGCGACTTGCCCTGAGCGCAGTCGAAGGGAGCCGAAGTAGTCGAAGCAAGGCCGGAGTCTCTCGCGGAAAATCCTGATGACGCCACCCCTCAACCGCATCAGCACCACAGCCGCCGCCTGGACCTGGGATCTGGTTTACCTGCCCTTGGGTTCAGCCGGCTTCGGCGGCGCAGAACGCTCGCTGCTTGATCTGGCCGGGCGCATGGCTGCCCGTGGACAACGGGTGCTGCTGCTGGCCGAGCCGGCGCTGCATTCGACCCCTTTCGCTGCCGAAGCCACCGCGCGTGGCCTGAGCGTGCGCTGGGTGGATTGGGCTCCGGAACGCTCGTTGCTCGGCAAATTGCGTGTGGCCTGGCCGGTGCTGCGCACCCTGAATGCCCGGCTGCTGCACTTCAATATCTCCTGGCGGCGCGGCATGTGGCTGATTCCACTGCTGGCGCGGCTGGCCAGCCGTGCGCGTCTCATCGGTAGCATGCGGGCCATGCCCGACCCGGCTGAATTGATCCCGCGCCGCCAGTGGCTCGGCGGCCGGCTGCGCGCCCCGCAACTCTGGCGGCTGCCAGATCTGCTGGTTGGGCGTCTCTGGGCGCGCTGCCTGCATCTGACCGTGTCGGTTAACCGGGACGATTACCCGCCGCGCCTGATCGCCGGGTACGGTTTTTCCGCCACCCGGCTGCGGGTGATTTACAACGGCATCAGCGTGCCGCAACAGCTGCCGATGCCAGCGGAACGGCAGTCAAGCCGTGCCCGCTTCGGTTTCAGCGACCGTCATTGCGTGGTGTGCTATTTCGGTCGCCTGTCCAGCGAGAAGGGCGTACAGCATCTGCTCGATGCGCTGGCCACCCTGCCTGACGAGGTGGTCGCCGTGCTGATCGGCGATGGCCCCCAGCGCCCCGAACTGGAGGCACAAGCCACCCGGCTGGGCCTGGAGGCGCGCGTGCGCTTCGCTGGCTTCATCGCCCACCCCGAACCGATCGTAGCCGCCTTTGATCTGGTGGTGGTGCCTTCGATCTGGTACGAGGCCTTCGGGCGCACGGTGGTGGAAGCGCTGGCCATGCAGGTGCCGGTGATCGCCTCGCGCATCGGCGGCATGGCCGAACTGTTCGAGGATGGCGTGCATGGCCGTTACGTACCGGCGGGTGATCGCGATGCTCTGGCGGTGGCGATTACCGCACTGGCGACTGATCCCGCCGCCCGTCGGGCCATGGGCCAATCGGGTCGCGCCTGGGTGCAGGAGCGCTACGCCATGGAACGGGTCGCCGCTGAATATGCGCGTCTGTACCGCGAGCTGCTTGACGAATCCGGCCCGGACAACAACGCGTGAGCGCAGTCAACGCTACCGTGGCCGTGGTGATTCCGGCCTGGAATGCCGGTCGCTGGATTGCCGCAACCCTGGACAGTGTTCTGGCGCAGTCCTATCGCCCGCTGGATATCGTGGTCATCGACGACGGCTCGATGGATGCGACCGCTTCGATCGTCGAGGACAACCCGCACCCGTGGCTGCGCCTGCTGCGCCAGCCGCGCAACATGGGAAAGGCAGCGGCGCTGAACCGCGGTCTCGCCGAGTCGAGGCACGATTACGTCATCACGCTGGACGCGGACTCGTACCTCTACGGAGATGCGCTGCAGCGCCTGGTCGAGCGCTACTTCAACG
>OFSA01000028.1_pt1 | contig 24335 bp, 21 predicted proteins | sample 1543241 | NCBI WGS metagenome assembly OFSA01 (sample SAMN05442508, study PRJEB24371) | freshwater metagenome | isolation source: Freshwater Lake | place: Canada: Niagara | collected 2012-08-09 | reverse complement strand
GTGCAGAAAGTGCGCCTCATCTTCACCGGCATCATCCTGGATGATTTCCAGGGACAACCGACCGTGATACAGGCCCGCTGGAAAGGCCGCCGCGAAGCCAGCCCAGTCGATCAGGCCTTTGCCGATTTCCCAGTGCCGATCCTCGACGCCATCATTATCGGACAGGTGCAGGGCATACAGGCGGGTCGGGTATTGCCGCAGCAGCGCAAAGGGCGTCGCCTCGTACAGCCGGCCATGTGAACTGTCGTAGCACAGCCCCAGGGCGGTGCTATCGATGCGATCCAGCAGATATTGCAGCAGGTGCAGGTGGCTGGTGTTCTCCACGGCAATGCGCACTCCGAGCCGTTCTGCAGCTCTGACCAGGGTTTCCAGGCAGCCGAGCCCGTAACCGAGCGCCTCGGGAGCGATATCGTCAAAGCGGTCGCAGATATGCATCACCAGGGTCGGCATGCCATAGCGGGCGCAATCGTCCAGCCATTCCAGATACGCGGCGACGGTGTGCTGCCGTTCCGCAGCATCGGGTGACCAGATCCGGCTGGCATCGAGATAGGGGGCGTGGATGTTTTCAATCGCCAGACCGTGCGCGGCGATCATCCGGATCAGGCTGTCCTTGTCGTATTCATAAAAGGCCAGCGAGTCGCCCCACCAGAGCATGATCGAGTCAAAGCCAGCGTCCTGGATGTGGCGCAGGCGATGCCGCAGCGGTTCGTTATAGCCATACCAGGCGAAGATGCTGACTGGATACGGGTTCATCAGCCGCCCGCCTTGCGCAGTACGATGCACCGGAACCAGCCACCGGCCAGCGCCGGCCGATCGCTGAGCAGGGTCAGCGCGGGTTGCATCGCTAGCAGCGGTTCGAATTCCACATCGGTGCGCGTCGCCAGCCGAGCGAGCAGCGGGCTGATCAGTCGCCGCAGAGGCGCCTTCTGGCCGGGGCGCAGGAATTTGTCGAGAATCAGCACCCGGCCACCGGGGCGCAACACCCGCGTCGCTTCAGCCAGCACCCGTTGCGGATGCGCGGTCACTGCCAGGATCAGGTGCAGCACCACCATATCGAAGCAGGCATCGGCATAGGGCAACTGGCGGGCGTCACCGGTGTCCAGTCGCAGCTCCAGCCCCAAAACCGCTGCCTGCCGCTGCGCGCGCACCAGCATCGCCGGGGTCAGGTCCAGCCCGGTGTAGCGCGGTCCACGCGGCAGCAGTGGCAGATCCAAGCCGCTGCCTATGCCCACCAGTAGCACCTCGGCCGGCAGCTCTTCGTGTAGCGCGCGCAGACTTTGACGGCGTGCAGCCCGGGTGAACGGTGCCACTAGAACATCGTAAAGCGGCGCAAATAGGGTGTAGCTATGGCGCAGGCTCACGGGCAACAGTCCATCAGCAGGTTCAGTAAAGTCCGGCGCATCAATGCAGGGTGCGCGGGATCGACAGGACGAAAGGCGGAATCTCGGCGTCGAAACGGGTGCCGTCGTCGGCGATCATCTGATAGCTGCCGCGCATGCTGCCGACCACGGTTTCCAGAATCGCGCCGCTGGTGTAGCGGAAGCCCTCACCGGGCCGCAGATGCGGATGCTCACCAACCACGCCCTCGCCCCGCACTTCCTCGATCTTGCCGTTGGCATCGGTGATGATCCAGTGTCGCTCCAATAGCCGGGCGGCCACGCTACCCTGATTCTGCAGGGTCACGGTATAGGCAAAGACATAGCGATTCTGAGCCGGGTCGGATTGTTCTTCCAGATAGAAGGATTCGGCACTGACCTGGATATCGTAGCGTTTCGGGATGGCCATGGCGGAGCTCCGGGAGAAGTGGATTCAGGCCAAAACAGTGCGCTTGGCGTCGAGTGCCGCCAGCAGGGTGTCGAACGAGTGAATGAAGGCGTTGATGCCGTCGATTTCCAGTTGATCGGTGATCGCGCCCAGATCAATGCCCAGCGCTGGCAGGGCCGCCAGCCGTGCCAGCGCCGTTTCCACGTCCTGTTCCAGAGTTGGCGCAATGGTGCCATGGTCGCGGAATGCCGCATAGGTGGCTGGGGGCATGGTGTTGACCGTATCCGGACCGATCAGGCGATCGACGTACAGCAGGTCGGGATAGGCCGGATTCTTGGTGCTGGTGCTGGCCCACAGCAGCCGCTGCGGCCGGGCGCCCGCCGCGCGCAGGGCGGCAAAGTGAGTGCTGCCAAAAATCTCCTGGTATTCCTGATAAGCGAGCTGGGCGTTGGCGATGGCGATCTGCCCCTGCAGCTCCGGCTGGCATTCGGCCAGCAGGGGGTCGAGCAGGGTATCGATGCGGCTGATGAAGAAGCTGGCGACCGAGGCCACCCGGTCCAGTGGCAGGCCCAGGGCGTGGCGCCGCTCCAGCCCACGCAGATAGGCCTCCGCTACTGAGACGTAGCGCTCCACGGAGAACAGCAGGGTGACGTTGACGTTGATGCCCGCAGCAATCAGCCGCTCGACCGCGTGCAGGCCGGTTACGGTGCCAGGCACCTTGATCATCACGTTGGGCAGGTTCAGCTGGGCAAACAGTGCGCGCGCTTCGCGCACGGTGCCTTCGAGATCGTGGGCCAGATCGGGCGCGACTTCCAGGCTGACCATGCCATCGACGCCCGCGCTGGCTTCATAGCTTGGGCGCAGCGCTTCAGCGGCGGCGCGGATGTCCTCGATCGCCAGACTGAAGAATAGCTCGCGGCTGGATTGCTCCGGGTGGCGGCGCAGTTCCTGGCGCAGGGCCTCGTCATAGTCGGCGCTGCCGGCAATGGCTTTTTCAAAGATGGTCGGGTTGGAGGTGATGCCGCGCAGGTCGTCCTCGGCGATCAACCGCGCTAGCGTGCCATCACGGAGCATCGAACGCTGGATGTTGTCGTACCAGACGCTCTGGCCGGCGGCGCTGAGCAGGCGCAGTGGATTAGCGTGGGGCATGGCGATGTCCTTGGGCAGCGGGCGTGGGAAGGGAAAATCGGTGACGTGCCATCGATTGTAGCAAGTTCCGCTGGTGAATCAGTCGCCCGCTGCCGCAACCCGGTTGCGACCGGTGGCCTTGGCGCGGTACAGCGCGGCATCGGCGCGACTTAACAGGTCCTCGCTGTTCTCGCGCATGTTGAGTTCGGCCACACCCAGACTGACGCTGATTGTACCGACTGGCGGTATCGACTGGTCGGCGATCAACTGTCGCACCTTTTCGGCCAGCGCGACCGCTGCAATCAGATGCAACGGGCTGAGGATGACAAATTCCTCGCCGCCCCAACGCGCCAGGGTATCGGAGGCGCGCAAATGTCTAGCGACGGTCTGGGCGACGCTGGTGAGCACCTGATCGCCGATGATGTGACCGTGCTTGTCGTTGATATGCTTGAAATGATCCAGGTCAAACAGAATCAGTGCCAGCGGCTGATGATAGCGATGGCAGCGCTCGACCTCGCTGTGCAGCAGGGCGTCGAATTTGCGGCGATTCCACAGTCCGGTCAGCTTGTCAGTGTCGGCCAGGCGTTCCAGTTCGGCCAGTGCCCGGGTCAGTCGTTCATTGGCTTCGCGCAGATCCTGCTGAGTCAACTGCAATGCGAGGTGCTGCTGTTGGCGTTGCAGCGCTTCGGCCAGAGTGTCGGCGGCCAGCTTGAGCAAAGCCAGTTCCTGCTCGCTCCACAAACGGGGCGCGCGCACGGCGTCATAACCGGAAAAGCCCAGCAGCACACCGCCTGCCAGCAGCGGATACATCACCAAAGATTGAATGCCCTGTTCCGCCAGCAGTGGACGCGCCAGAGCATGCTCCGGCGGCATATCGTCCAGGTTGCGCAGCAGGTACATCTCGCCGCGCTGGAACCGGTCGATCAGGCCGGGAAAGGTGTCGAAGGGGACGTTCTGTAACTGGTCAATCTGTGTCGCGATCCCGGGTGCGCACCATTCGTAGCGGTCGTTCCATTCGTGGCGCTGCCAGTCGTTATCGAAAACATAGACCCGGTCGGCGCCGGAATAGTCGCCCAGCAGCACCAGCATGTCGCGGATGGCCTGATCCAGTTGCTCCAGCGGCGCCTGCGCCAGCCGGGTGGTGATCAGGGTGGCCGAGCGATAGAAGCGGTTATAGGCGTGCAGCTCCTGCTCGAACTGATGGCGCTCACCCTGCAGCGCGGCAACCAGCAGGGCAATAGCGGTGATGGTGGTGGTGAACAACCAGACCAGTTCATAGCCGGGCCGGTGGCCCAGCATCCGGAAGGGCCCGGCCTGTTGCAGCGCTGCCAGTGCCGCCAATGCCGCCAGCAGCGCTGCCGCCAGTACCACGATCCACAGCGGAAAACGCAGACCTGCCCAGACCAGCATCGGGAACAGCAGCATCATCAGGGTCACGGCATGGTCGTCGGTGGCCAATGGATTGAAAAACACCACTCCACCGCCAGCCAGGGTTGCAACCAGCAGAATGAACAATTCGCGACCCTGCTTGCGCAGCGTTCGATGCAGTACCGCCCGGTCAAAACTCAGCAGCAGCGGTGCGAACAGCAGCGCGCCGACCGTATCACCCAGCCACCAGGTGATCCAGGCCGGCAGGAATGTCGGGCCGGCGGCTTCGGTCGCGGGCAGAATGGCCAGCAGGCCGCCCGTAGGTGGAATGGTCATCGCCAGCGGCACCAGCAGCAGGAAGCCAAACACGTCACGGCGATTATGGAAGCCCGGATCGAGGGGCAGGGCGCGCAGCAGCACCACGGCCAGCAGTGGCCCGAGGGTATTGCCGATGGCGATCAGCGCCGCCGTGCCCAAACCATGAAAACTGGTCGCGGCCAGGGCACCCAGATAGAGACCCGGCCAGTAGCTCAGGCCCCAGCGCAGCAGCGCGCCAATGGCGATTCCGGTCGGTGGCCAGAACAGCGAGATCGAGTCAAAGGTGTAGCTTATTTCCAGGCCCAGGCGGGCACTCAGGAAATAAGCCAGTGCCAGAAATAGCGAACGTGATACCCGTCGGCGCCAGGTTGCCCAAGTCGTCAGCTCTGTCAAGTGCTCGACAACCGGGCGCGCGGCTGAGACATCGTTACTCGGCTTTTCGAGCACCACGCTCACCGTTCCAGCCCGGCTCGGCTGCCTCCTGACGCTGCAGGCGTTGTGTCCGCTGTTCCTGCAAGTCCTCCTCGCAGACTTCGTCGCCCTTGATGGTTTTGATCAAGTGGCATTCCCTGGACTCGCAGCCACTCAGGCCGAGTCCTATCGCCAGGGCGATCAGGATCGCGCTACGCTTCATCGGGCTTCTCCGCAAAGTCAATCGTTTAAGCCGCGGGGATGGTTTGCGAAATGCGCAAGCACGGCAATTCGTCGAGTATTTTATACACCTTCGCGGCGATCCGCGCCTGTGCCTGCGCAGGCCTATAGCGGTGGCGATGCGGTCACGATGCGGCTCAGCGCAGCGAATGCCGCCAGATCGAGAGTCTCCGGGCGCGCAGTAGGGTCGATGCCAGCGGTGCGGATCTGCTCGGCATCCAGCAGGCCGCGCAGGCTGTTGCGCAGGGTCTTGCGCCGCTGCGCGAACGCCAGCCGCACCACCTCGGCGAAGCGCTGCTCATCGGGTATCGCCACCGGTGATGTTTCACGTGGAACCAGCCGCACCACCGCCGACCATACCTTGGGCGGTGGCTGGAATGCGCCCGGCCCAACCGTGAACAGCGGCTCGACCCGGCAGCGGTATTGCAGCATCACCGACAGCCGGCCATAAGCGTCCTCGCCGGCCTGGGCGGCCATGCGGTCAACCACATCCTTTTGCAGCATGAAGTGCATGTCGCGCAGGTGCTCGGCCTGGTCGAGCAGGTGAAACAGCAGGGGCGTGGAAATGTTGTAGGGCAGGTTACCGGCCACCCGCAGCGGCGGGCCGTCGCCGCGCAGCATCGCGAAGTTGAAACTCAGCGCGTCGGCGTGATGCACGCGCAAGAGGCCACGCCCGGCGCAGTGCATCCGCAGCGGCTCCAGCAGATCGCGATCCAGTTCGACCACATCCAGACTGCCGGCAGCATCCAGCAGTGGCCCGGTCAGCGCGCCCAGTCCAGGGCCGATTTCCACCAGGGGCTCAGCGGGGTGCGGCCGGATCGCTGCGACGATGCGGGCGATGACGTTTGCATCATGCAGAAAGTGCTGGCCAAAGCGCTTGCGTGGCCGGTGCTGCAGCGGCACGTTGCTCATGGGGCCGCAGTGGCCGGCGGCAGGCGGATCTCGACATAGGCTTCATCACGCAGGCGGCGTAACTGCAGGTCCCATTCTTCATCGGCGCGGCGCCGGAACAGCGCTTCACGGATCCGGGCGCGCTCACTGTCAGCACCCCCCTGGACCTGGCGGCGTTCCAGCACCTGGACGATGTGCCAGCCAAACGGCGTCTGGAACGGTGGGCTGATCTCGCCGGGCTGTAGACGGTCCATTTCCTGCTCGAACTGCGGCACCAGCATGCCGGGCATCACCCAGCCCAGATCACCGCCTCGCGCACCGGAAGCCTTGTCATCGGAATCGGCGCGGGCGAGGGCGGCGAAGTCAGCGCCCGCCTTGATGCGCTGGCGCAGCTGTTCGAGCTGCTGGCGGGCTTCAGCGTCGGAACGTTGTCCCGAGGTGGTCAGCAGGATGTGGCGGGCGTGGGTCTGGTTCACCATCGCAGCGGACGTGGGTCTGGTGCTGGCCGGCGGCGTGTCCGGGGCAGCGGCAGGACGGGCGGCTGCCCCGCCGCCCCGGACTTCGAGCAGTTTGACGATGTGGAAACCGCTCGGGCTGCGAATCAGGCCGCTTGACTGGCCCGGCTGCAGCTTTGGTACCACATCGGCAAACAGGGTCGGGAGTTGGTCAGCGCTGCGCCAGCCCAGATCACCGCCCTGCAGGGCCTGCTGATCGGCGGAAACGCTGACCGCCAGCGCCTGAAAATCGCTGCCCTGGCGCAAGCGGGCCAGCACATCCTCCGCCTGGCGTTTGGCGGTGGCGATTTGCTCGGGCGAGGCGCTTTCCGGCACAGCAATCAGAATCTGGGCGATATGATACTGGCGGTTCGTGCTGCCGCCTGCGCCGCCCGTAGGCCGGTCATCCTCGGCAGCCGGCGCGCCGCCGCCCTGCATTTCCGGGCTGCCAGCCAGTTGCGCGCGCAAGCTTTCCACATCCTGCTCGGAAATCTGAATTTGGGTCTCGACCATCCGCTGCCGCAGGCGAGCGATCAGGATCTCACGGCGCACATCATCACGGAACTGGGTAAAACTGACGCCATCCTTCTCAACGCTCTGCTGCAACTGGCTCAGGCTCATGTTGTTGCGCCGCGCCAGATTATCGATAGCGGCATTGAGCGTAGTGTCATCGACGGTAATACCGTTACGTTCGGCGACACGCACCTGCAGCTTGCCAAGGATCAGTCGTTCCAGCACCTGACGCTCCAGGACCGGTTGCGGTGGCAGTGCTACCTTTTTCTGGCGCAACTGGCGCTCGATCGTGGTCATTGCCGCATTGAGTTCGCGGCGGGTAATAACGTCATCGTTAATCACGGCGACGATGGCATCTAGGTTGTTCGCCGGGCTTTCCGGGCCTGGGCCAAACACCAGTTGCGCACGCGCGGCGGTGGCCAGACCGGCGAGCAGCAGGACCAGCGACAGGGTGAAAAACAGCGTCTTCAAGCGGGCCATGGTGCAGGTCTCAGTGTTCAGTAGCGGATCGTTTGGTAGCCGAAAATGGAGTTGCTTAACAGGGTTTCCAGACCACTGCCTAGGCGCGAGAGGCCCTTCAGTTCCAGCTCAAGGTAGAACGCCGTCTGGGCATCGGTATCCGTAGGGCTGTTACGGTAACTGCGGGCCACGGCGCGCACCGCCCAGCAGCAGTCGTCGTATTCAAAACCGGCCAGGGTCTCCAGGTTGCGCGCGACGTTCAGGGCCTGATTCCAGCGCGCGATTACCCGCCATTGGGCGCTTAGCGGCCAGAGCACCGAGACATCCACGGCATGGATCTGATCGTCCAGGTCCATATCCGGCTGGTCGCGGTCCAGCAGGTAGGTCAGGTTGAACAGTTGCCGGGGATTGGCGTAGTAGCGCAGGTCGAAGCCGGTGCGCAGCACGTCGTTGTTATCCGGCTCCAACTGCACGCCACCCTGTACCGTCCACCGCGTCGACAGGTTCAGACCGGCCTGGGCGATCAGCCCCGAGTTGGCGGCGGTTTCCGGCGGCAGATCCGGCTCCAGGGTTACGCGCCGATCCTCGAAATACTGGATCTGGCCAATGCTGGCGCGCAGCCGCTCACGACCGCTAGGTCCGTCGATCAGGCGGGTGGTCAGCGCCGCGGTCAGCTGGTTGGCATCGCCGAGCCGGTCAGCGCCGGTGAAGCGGTTATGGCGAAACAGCCAGTCGAAATCACGATCCATCACGCTGCTGTCAAACAGCGGAATGTCATTCTGATCACGATAGGGCACATACAGATAGAACAGTCGCGGCTCCAGGGTCTGGGTGCCGCCATTCACACCTAGCCAGGCGGCCTGCAGCGGTCGCTCGAAGATCAGTCCGCTGTCCAGGCTGAGAATCGGCGCACTGCGCGAGGGCGCATCGTTGGTGTCCGGATCGGTATCGCTTAACTGGTAGCCGGTATAGCGAAAGCCAACCTCGGGCTTGAGGTAGACCCAGGGTTGTTCCAGCGTCCAGTTCACGCTCGGCCACAGATCGATCCGGGTGCCGGTGACGACGTCGGACTGGTAAAAATGTACCGCCTCGCTATACAGCCGATAGCGCAGCCCGCTGGCCGCAGTGGCCGGCCAGTCGCCGCTGAATAGGAGTTGCGGCAGCCGTTCATAGGGATTTCCGGAGAGGGCGAACAGCGCCGGATTGAGTATCTGGAAACCCTGTACCCGCGCCAGTGCCTGCCAGCCCTCACCGTAATAGCGGGCGTCGAGGTGCCGTTCCAGATAGTTGACGGTGAGAAAATCGAGGTTGTTGCTCAGATCGTTCAGATAGCTGTCGTCGGAGACGTATTCGTAGCGCAGGTCGGTGTAGGTATTGGGCAGCGGCGCGGCGCGGTCGCTGATCCGGAACGAGCCGCGCTCGCCACCGTAGCGGCGGTCATAGGGTATATATTCCAGGCCGATTTGACCGCGCCGGTTGGGTTCCAGGTAGCGGTATTCCAGGCCGAGCAGAATGCCGCGCTCGGTCATGATCCGGGGTGTGAAGGTCAGGTCGCGGTTGGGAGCGATGTTCCAGTAATAAGGCACCGTGATATCAACGCCGGTTTCACTGGCATAGCCCTGCCGTGGAAATAGGAAGCCGGACTGGCGCGCGTCGCTCAGCGGAAATGACAGGTAGGGAAAGTAGAATAGCGGCGTGTCGCGAAAGGCCAGCACGATGTCGTGCGCGGTGCCACGCTCGGCGGTTTCATCCAGCAACAGTTCGTCGGCGCGCAATTCCCAATCCTCGCGGCTGCCGCGCGGACAGGTGGAGTAGGTGGCGTCGTGCAACTGGCTGCGGCGCTGGCGTCGATCCACCTGCACGGCCTTGGCCGAGCCTTGGGCGTTACGCTCGGACAGGTAGTAGTCGATCTCCTTGAACAAGCCACTCTCGCTGGCTAGATCAATATCCGCTTCCTGGCCGCGCAGCGCCTGGCGCGAGTCGCCATAGACAAACCCTCCCATGGCCTGGGCGCGGTTGGCCTCACGATCAATACGGATACGCTCGGCGCGCAGTCTCTGCTCGCCACGGCTCAGATTGACGTTGCCTTCCAGCAGCGACTGTGTGGCGGAAGACTCGATCTGCCCGGCATCGGCCTGCAGCGGTGCCTGCTCGACCGGTGGCATGTCTGGCGTGGCCGGCACGATCTCGCTGGCCAGCACATCGGTTTCGCAGCGTGCCCAGGAGCCGGGCAGATCGACGGACTGCGCCCGCACGCCGGCCACTGAGAACAAGGCCAGCGCGGCGCCGATGAGAAACGTGCGGTGATACAGCGTCACGGAACGTATTTTACGCATGAATGGAAGTACCCTAACATCGCACACATTGAGGGCTTGCTGCAATCGCACCGGGAGGGCGTGAGTTTCGTGAATGATCGTGAGCAGTTATTGCGGATCTGGCTGGAAACGGTGCTGCCGGCACCGTTGACCGATATCGCACCGGCGTCCAGTGACGCCAGTTTCCGTCGTTATTTCCGGATCTGGTACGACGGCCAGACCCGCATCGTCATGGATGCGCCACCGGATAAGGAAGACTGCCGGCCGTTTGTCGCTATCGCCGCCGCGCTGCGTGGTTTGGGTCTGAATGCGCCCGAGGTGCTGGCGGGGGATCTCGATCAGGGTCTGCTGTTGCTGAGCGACCTGGGTTCGCGCCAGTACCTGAGTGCGCTTGATGCTGGGACCGTGCATCTGCTCTATGGCGATGCTCTGGAAGCCTTGGCGCGCTTGCAAATCGGTGGTGATCCGGGCTCGCCGCTGCTGCCGCCCTATGATACGGCGCTGCTGCACCGGGAAATGGAGCTGTTCCGTGAATGGTTCCTCGGGCGCCTGCTGGGCCTGACGCTGGATGCCGATGAGCAGGTGGTGCTCGATCAGGCGTTTGCCCGGCTGGCGGATAATGCCCTGGAGCAGCCCCGGGTCTGGGTGCATCGCGATTATCACTCACGCAATCTGATGGTCACCACGCCGGATAATCCCGGGGTGCTGGATTTTCAGGACGCGGTGGTGGGCGCGGTGACCTATGACCTGGTGTCGCTGTTGCGCGATTGCTATATTGCCTGGCCGCGTGCCGAGGTCGAATCCTGGGCGCTGGCGCACCGGGCGCACCTGCGGGCGCTGGGCATGAGCGGCCTGGATGACGCGGGACAATTCCTGCGCTGGTTCGATTTGATGGGTGCGCAGCGGCATCTCAAGGCGATTGGCATTTTCGCCCGGCTGAAGCTGCGCGATGGCAAGTCCGGCTATCTGGGCGATATTCCGCGCACGCTTGGTTATCTGCTGGAGGTGGCGGCGCGTTATCCGGATCTGGCTGGATTGCGGACGCTGCTGCGCACGCGTGGCGTAGATCAGTGGACGCCACCGGCATGAAGGCGATGATTCTGGCCGCCGGACGTGGCGAACGGATGCGGCCGCTGACCGATCACACCCCTAAGCCCTTGCTGACAGTGGCCGGTAAGCCGCTGATCGTTCATCACCTGGAGGCTTTGCGTGAGGCCGGCATCACGGAACTGGTGATCAATACCGGACATCTCGGCGAACAGTTGCCGGCGGCGCTGGGTGATGGCCGAGATTGGGGGGTCAGCATTGTCTGGTCGCCGGAACCCCCGGATGCACTGGAAACTGGCGGTGGGATTTTCAACGCCTTGCCGCTGCTGGGGTCAGAACCATTCCTGGTGGTCAATGGCGACGTGTGGAGTGACTACCCCTTTACCCGCTTGCCCGGGGCGCTGGCCGGTTTGGCCCATCTGGTGCTGGTGGATAACCCGCCGCATCATCCCGAGGGTGATTTCGTCCTAGCTGCGGATGGTATGGTGGCCGAGCAGGGACCGCCAGAGGCGCCGCGCCTGACCTTCAGCGGTATCAGCGTATTGCATCCGGCGTTATTTGCTGGATGCTGCGCCGGGCGCTTTCCGCTCGGGCCGCTGCTGCGTCGGGCAATGGGCAATGGACAGGTGCGCGGTGAGCGCCACAGCGGGTACTGGCAGGATATCGGTACGCCGCAGCGGCTGGCACAACTGGATCAGGCGCTGCGGGCTGGCTGAATACGATGCTGTCATTCCCGGGCGAATTGAGAATGACAGCGCGTATCAAAGCGCGTGGCGGATATCCTGCCCCTCGACGACGTAGATCACATACTCGATGAGATTCTCGGCGTGATCAGCGACCCGCTTCAATGCCTTCAGCGCCAGCACTACATCGATCACCGTGGAGACTGCCGGTTCGCCGTCCAGGGCATGGGTGCTGAGGGCGCGCAGACTGTCCTGAAATACCCCATCGACTGGATTCTCGTGACGGCGCAGCAGTTGCCAGGCCTGTTCCGGATCCATGTGTTCCAGAATCGCCAGGGCGCTGTTGAGCTGTTCCAGCGCCACCCGCGCCAGGTGGTTGATATCAACGGCCATGCCACTGAATGACGCATGGCCTCGCTCCTGAATGGCTAGCGTTTTCCCGGCGATGCTCTTGGCCTCATCGCCGATCCGCTCCAGGTCGGCGACGGCTTTGTTCAGGGACAGCACCATGCGCATGTCGGAGCTCATCGGCTGCCGGCGGGCCAGCAGGCGCACGCAGAACTGATCAATATCGCGGTCGCGGCGATTGAGTGCGGCATCACCGGCAATCACCGTTTTTGCGAGTTCAGCATCGCCGTTTTTCAGCGCCTGTACGGCGAGGCGAACCTGGTGCTCGGCATCGCGGCCCATGTCCAGAACCTGCTTGAGCAGGCCGCTGATTTCCGCATCGAACCGTCTGACGGTGTGCTGGCTGGTACTAAAGACCATGGGGGCATCGCTCCTGTTCTAGGATATCGGTTCGCTGACGGGTGGCACGACCGCTTGCACCGCCACGCCGCTGATCTGCGTCATGGTGCTCTCGATCCATGCTTCGACCTCCTGGGTCAATTCCTGAGGCCGGCGCCCGGTACTGTTGATCAGCGGCCCAAACACCACGTCGACAGTGCCCGGCCGCTTGAGAAAACCTTGGCGTGGCCAGAACTCCCCGGCATTCAACGCCACCGGTAAAATGGGGAAACCGCTGTGCGCGGCTAGTACCGCGCCGCCCATCCCATAGCGCTGGCGCGCACCGGGTGCAGTGCGGGTACCCTCGGGAAAGATCAGCACCCACTGTCCTTGTCGCAGATGCTCTGTGCCTTGGCGGATCACCTGCTTGACTGCCGAGGCGCTGGTGGCACGGTTGATGGCGATCGGTCGCAGCAGCGCCATCGCCCAGCCAAAGAACGGCAGCCAGAGTAATTCACGCTTAAGCACCCAGGCCAGCGGTGGCAGATACTGCTGCAGGAAAATGGTTTCCCAGGTCGATTGGTGTTTGGCCATCACGATGACTGGCTGATCGGGGATGTGCTCGACGCCGCTGAGCCGGTACTGGATGCCGCAGGTGATGCGCAGCCACTCGATATTAAAACGGCTCCAATACTGGGCGATGCGGTAGCGCTGGGTGAAGGGTAGCGCAAAAGCCAGTACCACCAGCGTCGACACGACACAGGTCGAAATCAGCAGGCCCAGTGAAAACAGCAGTGAGCGCACCACGCGTGCCGGTGTGGTGCGCAATGGGGACGGGGTTTGGGATGCGTTGGTCATGGGTCAGGGAGAGTGAGCAGGTAGTCGGCGACAGCAGCCAGATCAGTGAACACAGCCACGTTGGCGCAGCTTTCCGCATCCTGGATCAGCGTCTGGGCGCCCTTGCCGGTGCGCACCAGCAGTGGCCAGGCGTTGGCGGCCCGGGCGGCACGAATATCGCGCACGCTGTCGCCGACCACTGGCACACCCTGCAGGCTGTAATTCAGGCGCCGGCCGATTTCCAGCAGCATGCCCGGGTTGGGTTTGCGGTAGGGATTGGATTCGTCGATATCCGGGCAGAAGAACACTGCTTCGATCAGGCCGCCGGCTTCCTGAACCATGCGATGCATCTTGCGGTGGATCAGGTTGAGCGTTTCCAGGTCGAACAGGCCACGGCTGATGCCGGACTGGTTGGTCGCTACCACTACCCGGTAACCGGCATGGTTGAGCCGGGCGATGGCTTCCAGGCTGCCTGGCAGCGGCAACCATTCCTCCGGCGACTTGATATAGTCGTCGGAGTCATGATTGATCACACCATCGCGATCCAGGATCAGCAGTTTCATCGTTGTGGACCCGTTAGCGGAACTGTGGTTTCACGTGAAACCACAGTCCGGATGGCCAGCAGATATGCATACCGCGGCCGCGCCTTCAATCCTGCAGGCGCGAAAAGTCCGCTACCCGCAGGAACAGGCTGCTCAACTCATTGAGCAGGGCGATGCGGTTATCGCGCAGCGCCGCGTCCTCGGTCAGCACCAGCACCTGATCGAAAAAGGCATCGACCGGCTCGCGCAGGGCTGCCAGTCGGCCCAGCGCCTCATCGTACAGGCCGCGCTCCATCAACGGCAGCACTTCCGAAGACAGTTCCACCAGTCGCCCGGCCAGAGCCTGTTCAGCCTCTTCGACCAGCAGGTCGGGGCGCACCTCGAAGGGCAGCACCGCATCCACCTTCTTGAGCAGGTTGCGGATGCGCTTGTTGGCTGCAGCCAGGCTGGCGGCTTCCGGACGGGCGCGGAAAATCTGCACGGCATCGATGCGCCGGTCGAAGTCCAGCGGCCGCACCGGCCGGCAGCCCAGTACGGCTTCGAAGGTATCGGGACGTACATCGCGATCCAGATAGTAGCCGCGCAGCCGTTCCATGATGAAATCGAACACGGTTGCGACCGCCTGCCTGGTGCGCAGTGCCGGATCGAAGGCTGCCGCGGCCTGTTCCAGCAGCTTTTCCAGATCCAGATCCAGTTGACCCTCGATCAGAATGCGCAGCACGCCAAGCGCCGCGCGGCGCAGCGCGAAGGGATCCTTAGCGCCCGATGGCGCTTGCCCGATGGCGAAGATGCCTACCAGGGTATCGATGCGATCAGCCAGGGCCAGGGTGCGGCCGGTGGCGCTGGCCGGCAGCCGGTCACCGGCGAAGCGCGGCAGGTACTGTTCTTCCAGGGCCTGGGCGACTTCGGCGGTTTCATGATCGTGCAGGGCGTAGTAGCGGCCCATGATGCCCTGCAGCTCCGGGAATTCCTGCACCATCTGGCTCATCAGGTCGCACTTGGCCAGCCGCGCCGCGCGCTCGGCCCAGTCCGGATTGCCGTTACTGTGCGTGGCGATAAAGCGCGCCAGGGTCGCGACCCGCTCGCTCTTGGCTGCCAGGGTGCCGAGGCGCTGCTGGAACACCACGTGGTTCAGCGTCTCCATGCGTGCCGCCAGGGTCTGCTTGCGATCCTGGTTCCAGAAGAACTCGGCGTCGCTGAAGCGTGGCCGGATCACCCGCTCGTTGCCAGCACGTACCTGGGCCGGGTCACGGCTTTCCAGGTTGGTGATGGTGATGAAGTGCGCTAGCAGCCGGCCCTGGGCATCGACCACTGGGAAATAGCGCTGGTTATCCTGCATGGTGCTGATCAGCGCTTCGGCGGGCACGTTGAGAAAGCGGGTTTCAAAGGTGCCGGCCAGCGCCACCGGCCATTCCACCAGCGCCGTGACTTCGTCGAGCAGCGCCGGCTTGATCACGGCCCTGCCGCCAAGTTGGTTGGCGACCGCCTCGGCATGAGCGCGGATGGCGTCGCGGCGCTCGGCAAAATCGGCAATGACCCGGCCTTCGCGGGCCAGTTGCTGGGCATAGCCAGCCGGAGAGGCGATGCGAATCGGCTCTGGATGATGAAAGCGGTGACCACGACTGTCGCGACCGCTGTGCGCGCCGAGCAGGGTCGCCGGGATTACCTCGTCACCGAACAGGAGCACGACCCAGTGCACCGGTCGCACGAATTCATCATCGCGATCACCCCAGCGCATGCGCTTGGGAATCGGCAGACCTGCCAGGGCGGCTTCGACGATGGGTGGAATCAGCCCGGCGGTGGCTGCGCCCGGTTCGACGCTGACATGCACCAGCCAGGCGCCTTTGTCGGTTTCCTGACGTTGTAAATTGGCCACGCTGACCCCGCAGGAGCGGGCGAAGCCTTCGGCGGCCTTGCTCGGCTGACCGTCCGCGCCAAAGGCTGCGCTGAGCGCCGGTCCGCGCCGCTCGATGCGCCGGTCGGGCTGGCGCAGGGGCAGGCCGCGCACCAGCACCGCCAGACGGCGTGGCGTGGCGAAGCGGGTCATTTCGCAGCCGTCCAGCCCGGCCTTGGTCAGGCCCTCGCCGATGCCCTGTTCGAAGGCCAGCGACAGGTCGAACAGGGCCTTGGGCGGCAGTTCCTCGGTGCCGATTTCGATCAGCAGATCACGGATCTCAGCCATGGGCCACCTCCGCGCGTGCCTGTTGTTGACGGGCGCACATCGGGAAGCCGCGCGCGGCGCGGGCATCGTAGTAGGCCTGGGCGACCGCGCGGGCCAGGGCACGTACCCGCAGGATGAAGCGCTGCCGCTCAGTGACGGAAATCGCCTTGCGGGCGTCGAGCAGATTGAAGGTGTGGGAGGCTTTCAGGGTCATTTCGTAGGCAGGCAGGGGCAGGCCCAGTTCGATCAGGCGCTTGCTTTCGGCCTCGCAGGTATCGAACCAGACAAACAGAGCGGTGGTGTCGGCGTGTTCAAAATTGTAGGTGGACATTTCCACTTCGTTCTGGTGGAACACATCGCCGTAGGTGACACGGCCGAGCGGTCCATCGGTCCAGACCAGGTCGAAGACGCTTTCCACGCCCTGCAGGTACATGGCGATGCGTTCCAGACCATAGGTGATCTCGCCGGTGACCGGCTTGCAGTCCAGGCCGCCGACCTGCTGGAAATAGGTGAACTGGGTGATTTCCATGCCGTTCAGCCACACCTCCCAGCCCAGCCCCCAGGCGCCCAGGGTGGGCGATTCCCAGTTGTCCTCGACGAAGCGAACGTCGTGAATCAGTGGATCCAGACCCAGTTCGCGCAGCGAGCCAAGATAGAGATCCTGGATATCCAGTGGCGATGGCTTGATAACGACCTGGTATTGATAGTAGTGCTGCAGACGGTTGGGATTTTCGCCGTAGCGTCCATCCGTGGGGCGGCGCGAGGGTTGTACATAGGCCGCGCTCCATGGCTCGGGACCGATGGCGCGCAGGAAGGTGGCGGGATGAAAAGTGCCCGCCCCTACTTCCATGTCGTAGGGTTGCAGCAGCACGCAGCCCTGTCGGGCCCAGTAGGTTTGCAGGGCCAGAATCAGGCCCTGGAAAGTCGAGACATCGCGCACAGGCGCCTCCAAAATCCGAAGGGGACGGCATGGGCCGCCCCCGGGTTTTTTCATCGTGATTGGCCACCAAGTATAGCCCGGCGCTGGGGCGGGATTCATCCTGGGAAAGGTGCGGTGGCTGGTTTCACGTGGAACAGGGTTTATAGGTGGGTGCGAATCAGCGCAGCAACGGGTTTCACGTGGAACATGGCCGGCATGTTCAGAGCCAGGTCGGGTCGGGCGCTGGCAGATCCTCGGCGCAAAAGCGCACCAGCAGGCTGATCCGCTGTTCGCCACAGGCGCTCAGGCGGATCAGGTTCAGCGTTGCGCCGGGCTCGGGCGAATCATCCGCCAGCTTGACGCCGAGCCGGTTCAGGCGCATCACCAGTGGTTCAAGCTGCAACAGCGTAGCCGACTGGCTCAGGACCTGTCGCACCTGTTCTAGATAGTCATCCAGCGAACCCAGGCGGCTGCGGGCATCGGCCAGGTCCTGCTCGACCTGGCTCAGGCGCTGTGTCAGGCTGGCCTGGCGGCGTTCATCGGCATCGGTGCTGGTCAGCAGTGGCAGGCCACGTGCCTGACCCCGCAGGGCGTTCAGTTGGGCCTGCAACTGGCGCCGCTGTTCCTCAAGATCACCCCGGCAATCGCGCAGCTGGTTGATGCGCGCCAGAGCGCAGCCGGCCAGATAACTCAGCATGCGCTGTTTCAGTTCCTGGCGCAGCGCCCGTTCACTGGCGACGGGAAACAGCAGTTGATGCGCGGAAAAGCTGACCGTGACGCGCCGCACATCGCGCACCAGCATCTCGCCCTCCAGGCCGGTGCTGAAGCTTTCCTGTTCGCGCATCACCATCAACAGCAGGGCAAAGCATTCGCGGGCGCCGGTGGCGAAAAATTCCTGGAGCTGCGGGTTACTGCCGAGCAGGGCGCCCAGGTTATCGGCAGTGGCGAAGAAGGCATTCACCCGTGGGTCCTGCACCCAGGCGCGCCGGCTCAGGGTAATGGCCGGCGGCAGCCGGCGCAGCAGGCGTTCGCCATAGGCCAGGCTGGCCTCAACGGCATCGGCGAGCCGGGCGGCATAATCACCAATCAGGCGGATGCGCGGCTCACTGGCATCGACCACCCGCTCGATCTCATCATGCAGCAGGGCCAGCCGCTCCTGGCGCATGCGATGCTCGTTCAGTTGCTGCTGGGCGAACTGGGCAATACTGTCAAACACATTATGAAAAAAACCGGAACCGTTACTCATCATGGATCATGCTTACAAGTTGCGTCAAAGCCAGGCGGTAGCGTGGAAAAGATGCGCCCGGATTGTGCCCGTGCCGGAGTGTCAAGAGGGGCGGGGAATCCCGGTTCGCGTCAGCATTAGGATACGCCGCTGTCCGGCGACCGGCGTGGGGCGCATGGCCTTTTTTCGAGGGTTGCCTACAGTAGCCGCGCCAGTCGCCGATGCAGCGGGCTGGAACGGGGAAAGTGCGCGCGCAGAAAATCCATCTGATCAGCCAATACCTGCTTGCCCTGCAGGTAGACGTATTCGGCATGGTTGGGCGTGAAGGGAATGGCTAGCAGTTGCATGCCGGCCTGCTCCGGAGTCTGTCCGCCCTTGCGATGGTTGCAGGGCTTGCAGGCCGTGACCACATTGTTCCAGTGATCGGCACCGCCCTGCACCAGTGGCCGCACATGATCGCGCGACAGCTCACGCACCGGGAAGCGGGCGCCGCAATACAGACAGGTGTTGCAGTCGCGGCAGAACAGCGAGGCGTTCGACAGCGGTGGCACATAGTCGTCGCGGGCACGCAGCCGGGCATAGGCACCGCCTTGGGTGGCGATGATCGAGTTGACCGTGATCATGCTGCGCTGGCCGCTGCGGGCATTGATCCCGCCATGAATCGTGTACAGCACGGTCCCGCAGGTATAGGCCACCTGCTCAGCGTGGTAGAGGCGTACCGCCTGCTGATAGTCGATCCATTCCAGCGGCATGCCGGTGACGTCCGTGTGCAGAACCTGCTGTTCCAGTCGGTACATGCGAACACCTGTTGAAGTTGCGGTTACCGCGTGAACGCCGTGGCCACTCTGCTGTTTGGGCGGCGGCGCGTTGCTGGCGGATGACCGGTGCAATATTCACGCTGGCGGCGTGCGATCGCAGGCGGACGGGACGAAGACGGGCCTGAAAATACGCGGCGCCCTGACGCATCATCCAGTGCGCGTTATTTTGCAGAAAGCGGCTGTTATGATGGATTTAGGTCCCGATCGCGTTTGTGATGTTGAAAGTCTAGGCTACTATTCTAAAAGTATCGCGTGCCGCCGCTCGCTGGTGGTGTGCGTTGCCCACTTTTAAGACCCCCGATCCATGCCCGGCAGGCTTCGTGCAAGCCTTTTTTCGTGCCAGATTCCGGGCGGGCGGAGGCCTGGAATGCAAAACAACTCGTGAGGACAACACTATGCCAGTTCGTATGGCCGTCCCGAAGGAACTCGTTTCGGGCGAACGGCGGGTCGCGCTGGACCCGATGATGGCCGAGCGCTTCGCCAAGCTCGGCGTGGAGATGCTGATCGAAAAGGGTGCCGGCAGCAGCGCTTTTTTTGCCGACGAGGCCTATGCCAAGGGATGCCGACTGGTAGAGGATGCCCGGTCGCTGTATGCCGAGGCCGATGTCGTCTTCAAGGTGCAGCCGCCCACGCTCGACGAGGTGGAACTGCTCAGGGACGGCACTGTGCTGCTGGGCATTCTGCAGCCGCATCGCAATCTGGATCTGGTCCGGCGCCTGCTCGATAAGAAGATCACCAGCTTCGCCATGGAACTGATCCCGCGCATCTCGCGCGCCCAATCGATGGATGTGTTGTCTTCGCAGGCGGCGGTCGCCGGTTACAAGGTGGCGCTGCTGGCGGCCAACCTGAGCAGCGGCTTTTTCCCAATGCTGACCACTGCTGCGGGCACCATCCGTCCGTCCAAGGTGGTGATCGTCGGCGCCGGCGTGGCTGGTCTACAGGCCATCGCCACCTGCCGCCGACTTGGCGCCATGGTGGAAGCCTATGACGTGCGCCCCGCAGCGCGGCAGGAAATCGAATCGCTCGGCGCCAAGATGATCGATACCGGGGTCAGCGCTGCCGGCGAAGGCGGTTATGCCCGTGAACTGACGGCGGAAGAAAAGCAGCAGCAGGCCAACGGGCTGGCCCGGCATATCGCCGCCGCTAATGCGGTGATCACCACCGCCGCGATTCCGGGGCGGGCCGCACCCAAGATCGTAACCACGGCGATGGTCGAGGGCATGAAGCGGGGTGCGGTAATCGTTGATCTGGCCGCTGAATCCGGTGGCAACTGTGAGTTGACCCGCCCGGGCGAGACCTACGAACACAACGGCGTGATCATCGCCGGCCCGCTCAACATTCCCAGCAGTTTCCCGGTTCCGGCCAGCGAGATGTACGCCAAGAACCTGTTCAATTTCCTGTCGCCGATGATCAAGGACGGCGCCCTGAACCTGGACTGGAACGACGAGGTGATTGCCAAGAGCGCACTCACCCGCGAGGGGCAGGTGATCCACGAACCCACCCGCGCGCTGCTGGCCCAATAAATCCGGAGAAGCGTTATGGAAGTCATGAAACAGGTCGTCGAGTTCTTCTCCCCCATCTATATCCTGATGCTGGCGGGCTTTCTCGGTTATGAAATCATCAGCCGGGTGCCGGTGATCCTGCACACGCCGCTGATGTCTGGCACCAACTTTGTCCACGGCATCGTGCTGGTCGGCGCGATGGTCGCGCTCGGTCAGGCCGTTACCCCGCTGGAACAGGCCATCGGCTTCCTCGGCGTGCTGCTGGGGGCGGGCAACGCGGTCGGCGGGTACGTCGTCACCGAGCGGATGCTCGAAATGTTCAAGAGCAGCAAGGAGAAGTAGGCCATGATGGGCTACCTGATTGAAACGACGTACTTCCTGACCGCGGTTCTGTTTATCGTCGGTCTTAAGCGCATGTCGCACCCGACCAGCGCACGCAGCGGCATCGTCTGGGCCGGGTATGGCATGGTGCTGGCGACGGTGGTGAGTTTTGCTCATCCGCAGATTATCGCGCACGCCGACAGCCCGAACGGCGTCACCAACTACATGCTGATGCTGATTGCGATCGCCTTGGGTGGCGTGATCGCCTGGTGGGGTGGCAAGAAGGTGCAGATGACCGCGATGCCGCAGATGATCGCCATCTACAACGGCATGGGCGGCGGTGCGGCAGCGGCGATCGCGGCAGTGGAACTGCTCAAGAATCACGGCGAGCATCCGCTGCCCATCAGCGTCGCGCTGATGGCGGTGGCGGGCGCGATCATCGGCGCGGTGTCGTTCTCCGGCTCGGTGGTGGCGTTCGGCAAGTTGCAGGAACTGAAATTCTTCAAGGATGACGCCAAGTTCCGCTTTCCCGGGCAGCAGAAGGTCAATCTGGCGATCTTCTCGGCCGCCGTGCTGCTGGGTCTGATCATCGCCGTGTTTGGTCATCCGCATGGCGGTCTGGTGCTGGTGTTCTTCCTCACGGCGCTGGCGTTTGGCTCGATGATGGCCCTGCCCATCGGCGGCGCCGACATGCCGGTGGTGATTTCGCTGTTCAATGCCTTCACCGGTCTGGCCGTGGCCCTGGAAGGCTTCGTGCTCGGCAATTCGGCGATGATCATCGCCGGCATCATCGTCGGCTCGTCCGGCACCATGCTGACCTTCATGATGGCTAAGGCGATGAACCGCTCGGTGTCCAACGTGCTGTTCAGCAACTGGGCGGCGCTCGGCAGTGGCGAGGCGCAGGCGGTCACCGGCAGCCTCAAGCCGATGGATCCCCCCGATGCGGCGATCCAGATGGCCTATGCCGCCAAGGTGATTATTGTGCCCGGTTATGGCATGGCGGTGGCACAGGCGCAGCACAAGCTGTGGGAAATGTGCAAGCTGCTGATCGAACGCGGCGCGACGGTCAAGTTCGCCATTCACCCGGTGGCTGGGCGCATGCCCGGGCACATGAACGTGCTGCTGGCCGAGGCCGGCGTGCCCTACGACTACATCGCCGATCTGGAAGAGATCAACGAGGAGTTCGCAACGGCTGATGTGGCGCTGGTGATCGGGGCCAACGACGTGGTCAATCCGGCCGCGCGCAACGACAAGTCCAGCCCGATCTATGGCATGCCGATTCTGAATGTCGATCATGCCAAGAACGTGCAGGTGATCAAGCGCGGCAAGGGCGCGGGCTTCGCCGGGATCGAGAACGCGCTGTTCTTTGCCGATAACACCCGCATGGTGTATGGCGACGCGCAGAAAGTGGTCGCGGCGCTGATCCAGGGCATCAAGGATCTCGGCTAAGGCCACCCGCTGTATGGAATGGAAAAGGCGGCTTTCGGGCCGCCTTTTTCGTGGCCGCGCCTGGCTGAGCCGGCCATCGAGTTGCGCTATCCTCTTTTTCTTGCTGATCCGCCATGGAGAATTTGCCGATGCAACATATCACGCACTTCTTGAAATCACTCGGGCTCATGGGCGGTGTGCTGGCGGCCCTGCCGTTTGCTCACGCCCAGGAAATTGGCAGCGTCGATACTGCGTTCCAGTGGGTGGGGCCGAACCATAAGATCATCATCGAGGCCTTCGACGATCCGAAGATCGACGGCGTGACCTGCTACGTCAGCCGCTCGCGTACCGGTGGCGTCAAGGGTGGTCTGGGGCTGGCCGAGGATACCTCCGATGCCTCACTGGCCTGCCGGCAGACCGGGCCGATCAACATCAAGGAGAAGTTCAAGGACGGCGAGGAGGTATTCACCGAGCGTCGCTCGCTGGTGTTTAAGAAGATGCGGGTGGTGCGTTTCCTCGACCAGCCGCGCAACACCCTGGTGTATCTGGTGTATAGCGACAAGCTGATCGAAGGCTCGCCGAAGAACTCGCTCTCGGCGGTGGCGATGATGCCCTGGGGCGATAAGCCGGCCAAGACGGCGCCGTAAACGGCTTTACTCGCCGCTACGGCTGATCCAGACCGCAGCGCTGGCCGCCTGCCCAGTCTGATCGAGCACGGTGATCCGTACCAGTCCAGAGCCATCCGGCGACCAGAACGCCTCGCGCCGCCAAGCCTCGGCAGGCAGGGGCTGGCCATTGATCAGCCAGTGCAGCGGTCGCATGCCGCCGGTCGCGATTAGCGGCAGCTCGGCCAGGCGACCCTCGTGTTCCGGCAGTTCCACCGTAGTGCCGTTGACCGGAAAGTTGAGCGCCAGCGGTGGCGCAGCAGTCGGCTGTTCGGTGCTTTGCTGACTGCGAAAATGGCGCAGGCGTTCTGGCAACTGCGCGCGATTGCTGACCTGCAGCACATTTTCCGGCGGCGCCGGTAGCGCGGTTTTCGCTTCCGGCAGCAGGTCGAAGACGCGAAACAGCAGCGGCGCGGCGGTATTGCGGCCGTAGTGACCGGGACTCGGTGAGCCATCCGGGTGACCGACCCAGATGCCGACGGTGTGATCGACATCGAAGCCCAGCGTCCAGGCATCGCGAAAACCATAGGAGGTGCCGGTCTTGTGGGCGACAAAGCGTGGCCGGGCGGCACTGCCGGGCGGGGTGACGTTCTGCGGCACGGGTGCGCTGCGCAGGATGTCCTGCAGGTACCAGCAGGCGGTTGGGGTGAGCAGTTCGCGGCCGGGTGCGGTGAGATCGTCGGGCGACAGGCGCAGGGGCACGATCTGTCCACCGCTGGCGATACCGGCATACAGGGCCGTCAGTTCCGCCAGATTCATGCCCACCCCGCCGAGCACCAGCGGCAGCCCCGGCTGCGGGTGAGCACTGCTCCAGTGCAGCGGCAGACCAACATCACGCAGCCGCGCAGCCAGTCGCGCCGGCCCGACCTGTTCCAGCACCGCTACCGCCGGGATATTCAGCGACTGCTGCAGCGCCTCGCGCACCGAGACCTGTCCGGCGTAGGTGTTGCGGAAGTTGCTCGGACTGTAATCGCCAAAGCGGGTCGGCACATCGTCGATCAGGGTATCCGGGTGAATCAGCAGATCATCAAAGCCCAGACCGTAAACCAGCGGCTTGAGCGTCGAGCCCGGCGAGCGAATTGCCTGCACCATGTCCACCTGCCCGGCGCGGCGCGCATCGAAGAAATCACTGGCTCCGACATAGGCCAACACCTGCCGGGTGGCGTTGGCCACGACCAGGATAGCGATGCTGCTGTGTGCGTCCAGATTGCTGTTTTGCTGGCGGGCCAGGGTTTCCAGGGTGCGTTGCAGGTCACGATCGATGAAGGTGTGCAGCAGGGTGGTCTGCGGTTGCGCCGCGCGCACCCGTTCGGCCAAATGCGGCGCCAGTGCCGGTAAGGGTTGGCGCTGGGTGGGAATGGCTTCCTGGCGGGCTTCCGCAAGCTGTTGGGCGCTGAGGATGCCAAGCTGTTCCATGCGCACCAGCACCTTGTCGCGCGCAGCCCGGGCCCGTTCCGGGGCGCGATCCGGGCGCAGCCGCGAGGGTGCCTGTGGCAGTACTACCAGCAGGGCGGCCTCGGCGGCGGTCAGGCGGCGCGGCTCCTTGCCCAGCCAGGCCAG
>OFSA01000027.1_pt1 | contig 24692 bp, 10 predicted proteins | sample 1543241 | NCBI WGS metagenome assembly OFSA01 (sample SAMN05442508, study PRJEB24371) | freshwater metagenome | isolation source: Freshwater Lake | place: Canada: Niagara | collected 2012-08-09 | reverse complement strand
GGCGGATATCGATGGGGACGGCAAGATCTCGTTCGAGGAGTTTATGGCAGTCTACTCCACGTCCGCCTCTGTGTTTCCTTGGCTCGACTTGTTTGAGCGCATTGTTTCTGGCTCACCTAGTGGTGGTGGTGGTGGCGGTGGCCGCTGATACCCAATCGCCCCGCCTGTGGTTGGGCAATCTGCTGGTGTTCGGGGCGCTGGGTGTGCTGGTGCTGGTGTGGTTTTCGTTCCAGACCCGTCAGGCGCAGCAGACCTTTCTGGAAGAGGCCACCGGCCATGCGCGTCTGCTGGCCGATGCCGTGAGCCTGCATGCCCGGGGCGCGGTACTCGGCCACGAGGTGACCGATGCCATGCTGATCGATGTCCTGGGCAATTCCGCCCGCTTTGTCGATTACCTGGATCGGATCGAAGCATTTCGTGAGCAGGAACTGACCGCGTTCGCTGCCGAGGCCGGTCTGGCGGCAATCCGTATCATCGGTCCTGAAGGCATCCGTCAGGGACCGCCGGCCTGGGATGCGGGCCCAGCGCTCGATTGCCAGCGCCCAGGCCAATTGTTGTCTTTGCCCGATCGCCATGTCCTGGTCTTTACCGCGCCGCGTCAGGGCCGTCCGGGCTGCGTGCTGGTGGCGCTGGACAGTCGCGCCATTGAGGAATTGCGCGATGCCATTGGCCTGCCGCGCGCCTTGCGGGCGATTGCCGCGCTGCCCGGCGTGGTGGGGGTGGCGCTGAACGGCACCCTGAGCGCGGATGCGGTGCGCCTGTCCGCGCCGACTCTGCCCGTGGTGGCGATTCGTCGTCTGGCCGATGGCAGCCGGCAGGTGGAAACCCGCACCCCGCTGGCTGGCGCCGAACTGCGCGTTGATCTGGATGCCGGACCGCTGGCGCGCACTGAAGCGCGGCTCTGGCGGCAATTTGCCGGCTTTGCCGCGCTGCTCGTGCTGATTGGCACCCTGAGCGCGGGCCTGCTGTATCGCTATCAGCGTGGCCATCTGCAGCAGTTGCGCGCCTATGAACAGCGCCTGTCGCAACAGCGCGAAGAAGCGGCGCTCGGCCAGGCGGCAGCGGCCATTGCCCATGAACTGCGCAATCCCCTGAATGCCATGGCCATGGGTTTACAGCGTTTGCAGATCGAAGCCGATGCCCTGGACGATGAACACCGCCGGCTGGTGGCGGTGATGCGGGAAGCGGTTGCGCGCAGCAATCGCAGTGTTACGGGTCTGCTCGATTATGCGCGGCCCTATCGGCCCCGGCAGGAGCCGGTAGCGCTGGGCGCGCTGGTTGCCGATCAACTGGCCCTGTATGCCGGACCGCTGCGGGCGGCCGGTATCCAGCTTGAGCAGGCCGTGCCGGTGCATGCCGCCGACCTGGTTCCCGGCGATCCCGATTTGCTGCGCCAGGTGCTGGATAATCTGCTGCGCAATACCCTGGAGGCACAGCCGCAGGGTGGCTGGCTGCAGATTCGCCTGAATGCGCGCGCTGATGGACTGGAACTGACGCTGAGCAATCCCGGTTTTACGCTGCCGCCGGACCAGGCGCCGCGCATTCTGGAGCCGTGGTTTACCACCAAACCGGCCGGCACCGGGCTGGGTCTGGCCATTTCCCGCCGCATTCTCGCCGCTCACAAGGGCCATCTGACGGTGGCGACGCCGCGCCCGGGCGAACTGGAATTGCGCCTGTTTCTGCCGCGCCAGGGTCTGGCGCAAGCCGCGAAGGATGAGCCGTGAGGATTCTGATTGCCGATGACGATTCTTTGCAGCGCGAAGTGTTGCAGGGCTTTCTGGAAAAGCAGGGCTATGCGGTGCTGAGTGCCGGCGATGGCGCGGAGGCGCTGCGGCTGTTTCGGCGCGAGCCGGTGCAACTGGTGCTGCTTGATCAGCGCATGCCGGGACTGAACGGTGATCAGATCCTGGCGGAGATGAAAGCACTCAATCCCCTGGCGCGGGCGATCATGATCACCGCCCATGGTGCGGTGGATATGGCGGTGCGGGTGATGCAATTGGGCGCGGATGATGTTCTGGAAAAGCCGGTCGATCTGCTGGGCTTGCTGGAGAAGATTCAGGGCGTGGAACAGGCCCTGGCGGTGGCTGAGGATGTTGCCGAGTTGCGTCAGGAAGCGCTGCCGGATGCGGCGCCGCCGGGCGTGATCGGTGACAGTCCAGCGATGCGCGAGGTGTTCTCGCTGGTGCGGCGGATGGCGGAGACGCCGTGGAGCGTGCTGATTCGCGGCGAGACCGGTACCGGCAAGGAATTGATTGCGCGCCTGCTGCACCGGCTCAGTCCGCGCCATGCGGCGCCCTTTGTCGAGGTCAATTGCGCGGCGATTCCCGAGGCGCTGTTTGAGAGTGAATTGTTTGGCCATGAGCGTGGCGCATTTACCGGTGCGGCCCGGCAACGGCGCGGCCGCTTCGAGCTGGCCCAGGGTGGCACGCTGTTTCTTGATGAGGTCGGCGAACTGCCATTGCCCTTGCAGGCCAAGCTGTTGCGGGCGCTGCAGGAGAAGCGAATCAACCGGGTTGGCGGCGAGCAGGATGTTGCGATCGACGCGCGGGTGGTGACCGCGACCCATCGTGATCTGCGCCGGCTGGTCGAGGTGGGCGCATTCCGCGAGGATCTGTTTTTCCGCCTGAACGTGTTCGAGATTGAAGTGCCGCCCTTGCGCCAGCGTCGCGAAGATATCCCGGCGCTGGTGGATGCCTTCGTTGAGCGCTATGCGCGCCGACCGACCCGCCTGGCACCGGAAACCCTGGATGCGCTGATCAAGTACGCCTGGCCGGGGAATGTCCGCGAGCTGGAGCATGTCATGCAGCGCAGCCTGACCCTGGCGCGCAGCAATATTCTGCGACCGCTGGATCTGCCGGTGGAATTGCGTCAGGTTGAAATCGATGCCGGGACTGGGCCCTTGCAGGAGCGGCTGGATACGGTGGAGCGTGAATTGCTGCGTGCGGCATTGGAACAGGCGGGCGGGGTGCAGACCCGCGCCGCTGAGGCTTTAGGCATCAGCGAGCGGGTGCTGCGCTATAAGCTGGCCAAGCATGGCCTGAAGGGCGGTACGGGCGGGGCGCCGTGAACCGATCCAGGGTTCAGGCGCCAGATGGCTTTAGAAACTGCCGCTGAACAGGGTGGCCGTGCTGCTGCTGATGCTGAGTGTGCCATCACCGCTGGCGACTTCGGGCACGACCCAGGTCGATGCAGTGCTGGTGCAGTAGGCGCCGCTCTGTTCGGCATATGCGGTCGCGCTGTCGGCGCTCAGGAGGCTGAGTTCGTATTTGGCCACCCAGGCCGAACTGGTGCTGGTGCTGGTGCCGCCTTTCCTGCCGCCGCTGCGGCCCAGGTTCTGGCTGATGCTGGCCAGTGGCAGAGTGCAGGTATATACAGCGCTGCTGGTGGTGATCTTGGCTGTGAGCGTGCTTGGCGCGGTGCTGGTCGGGTCGGCGGTATAGGTCTGCGCGACATCGATATGGAATTTCTGCGCGGTCACGGCAACATTGCCCTGGGCATACACCGTCCGGGTCCCATATTCCGCCCTGCCGGAGCCGGTGATGCCGGTCGCCGGCGTGAGCGATGCCCGGATTTCAGTGCTGTCATCGGTGCCGTTCGTGCCATGGTCGGCCAGGGCCGGAAGCGTCAGGCCAGTCAGCAGGGCGGCGGTCAACAGGGTGCGGGTCAGCTTCATTTGGAATGCTCCACGGGATCAGGGATAAGTGAATTGCGTCCACGCTGGGATGCAAGCCCTGTGATCCCTATAGCAGAACCCGTGCCAGCCCTGAATCAACCGTATTTTCAAAGCACTTGCGAGCTGCACCGGAATTGGCGCCGACAAATCCGGTTGCCCTCGACAAAAATGTCGAAGAGTCCGGATCGGCGCTGATCCTATCCCTCGGGCCGCAGCGTATGGCCATGATTCAGGGGACCGCAGCCCGTCCCCAGGTCTGGTGCACTGCGGATGGCTGCCTGGACATAGGCCAGCGCCCGCTGGACTGCTGCATTCAGGGCCAGCCCCTGCGCCAGACCGGTGGCAATGGCTGAGGCCAGCGTGCAGCCGGTGCCGTGGGTATTGCGGCCTGGTGAACGCGGTGCGCTGAAGGCTTCGGCGCCATCGCGCCAGATCAGCCAGTCGGTGACGGTTGCGCCGGGCAAATGGCCGCCTTTGACCAGCACCGCCGCCGGACCGAGTTCCAGCAGTTGCCGGGCTGCCGCTGCCAGATCGTCCGGGCTGCGAATGCTCAGGCCGCTGAGCGCTGCTGCCTCACGGACATTGGGCGTAATCAGCGTGGCGCGCGGCAGCAGGCGCTGGATCAGGGTTGCGCGCGCCGCCGGGTCGAGCAGACTGTCGCCGCTCTTGGCATACATCACCGGATCAACCACCAAGGGAATAGCTGCCGCCGCAGTGTCCAGCGTGTCAACCACGGTTTCGATCACCGCCGCGTTATGCAGCATGCCGGTTTTGATGCAATCCGCGCCGATATCTTCCAGCACCACCCGCATTTGCTGGGCGATGAACCCAGGTTCGATACCGAGGATACCGAACACCCCGCAGGTGTTCTGCGCGGTCAGCGCGGTGATCGCGGTCGCTGCGTAGCCGCCGAGTGCAGTGACCGTTTTCAGATCGCCCTGAATGCCGGCGCCGCCGCCGGAATCCGAACCCGCCACAATCAATACTCGTCCTTTCATCAAATTTCTCCGCGCAAGACCCCGGTGTTCACGTCGGGGAGGGATAGCGGACGGCGCGTACTTGGCCGCTAGCGTCGGGGACCGGTTAAGCGCCGTTCTTGCCTGGTGGAATCGGCTGGCAGCCACGTTTGCGATTGGAGCCAGTGCCGTCGATCAGTGTACACCGGCTTGGCAAGGCGCATCCCGACCGTTGTCGAACAGGCCCGGTGGCAGCGCCGGGCTATACCTGTGCGGTAAACGCTAAGAGTGGCAGCGGCAGATTTGAAGCAGAAGCGTTAAACCGTTAAACCCCGGAGCTGTGCCCCAGGGTTGCAGGTTTAGAGCGTTGTTGGCGTGCATTGAATCCAGAGCGGCGCGTGGCTATTCCAGATAGCGCTCGGCGAATGCATCGCGGATATTTTTGTAAACATTCTTCTTCTTATTGTAGTTAAAGGCACTGAATGCCTGATCGTAAGTATCATAGCGATGCGCAGCAGCAACATCGCCGCTGCTGGTATCACCGCTTACGTCAATCAGACACACCTCAAGCAGTACGCCAGTGGGACAGCTTGCCTTAGTGCACAATGGAGCGCTGGGATTCTCTTGAGCGATGGTCAAGGCGCAGCCATTTTTATCAGCCCAGAAGTGCAGACCTTCCCGGGCGGAGGGCCATGAAAAATCGCTATCGATACCTCCACCCTCAAAGGGCACCACGGGGTCTTGCAGATTGTGGACATGGAAGATCGAAACCGGTTTCTGGGGCAGACAAGTCGCATCGGTTAGGGTGGCCGCAGTCACGCCAATCGCCGCGAAGTTGCTGGATAAATCGCAGGCCAGGCTATACGCCATCATGGCGCCCTTGGAATGACCAACGGCAAAAATCCTGTCTGGCTTGATCGGGTATTGGTTTTGGATATCAAGAATGACCTGTGCAACGAAGTTGCGGTCATCAATGCCACATAATTCTGGAACGCCACGCGGTGTGCTGCCTTGTGTGTTCCAGCTCTTGTTATAACCGCCGCTATTGCAGATCAGCGCTCTTGCATTTCCGGGTGCGAGTGTGTCCGTTCCGCAACCGTTCGGATAGGCGACAATAAATTCGTTCTTGAGTCCGCTGACTTCCCACTGGGTCCGGTTTTGAAAAGCAGTGGCATTAGCGTTGTCACCGCCCCCATGGAAAGCGAGCAGCAGCGGAACCGGTTCGGGATCGATGGTGAGTTTTGAGGGCACGCAAAGCGTATACGAGCGCTCCAGCGTCGCTGGCAGAACTCTTCTGCATTGTGTGTTACCAGCGGGTAGCGTCTGATAAATGGACAGAGTATGTTCCTGGCACACCACACCATCAATGGCATGGGCATTGCTGAAAATCAGTGGTGAACTGATTAAGATCAGGCTGGAAATCAGTGAATAAGTGCCCAATTTTTTCATGTTTTTTCTCCAAGACTGTATGGATATTTTTACATGGTTTTGCATCCATTCTTATGTCAAATAATATAACTCATCATTATTGTGATTTTGTCAATCTTCCTATACAAACAGGATAGATGAAATGATCGAATTCAATAAAAACCGGACTGCTGCTTGCGACCATGACGATGGTCACTTCGGCAGTCCGGCTGTCTGGTTTAGACCCGTGACTTTCCGTCCCGGCCTTTCGACCGGTTTGGCTTTGATTCATCAAGCCTGCAATTCGTATGGGAAATAATAGCAAAATAAACCCTTTATAAAATAAGTGATTTGATTTTTGAATTACTGGTTTTTACCTAATAGTGGCAGGTATTGTGATATGGAAATTCGATAAAAGTAGCAGCATCGCGCACAGTACTGATATATCCGACGGGCTATGCCTGTGCGGTAGAAGATCACTTAAAATGCCTCCTGTGCGATCATGTGCGGCACAAGGCGACCACTGGCGGCAGGTTTCATCCACACGATCTGTCGATCGTGATGGGGTCCAAAGCTGACATGAATCGGCAAATTGTCGCTATAGAAATACAAGCGATCAAAGGGTGTATTAGCCACGATCCACTGCGCGCCGGAGCGTAGGAACGATCAACCCGCTAGAGCGTGGTAACGAGAACGTATGGTGGTAACCGCTAACAATTCGTTCCAGCAAACTGCGCAAAAATTTGCGCTTTTAAGTCTGGCTCCCACGCTCCAGCATCGCGATCCCTTGAGGTGATTGGGGTCGCGGGGGCGGTTTGCAGGCGTTCCACGCTCTAGCGGGGGAACGAGAATATATACCAATTCTCAGTAGGTTTTCGTCATTCCCGCGCATGCGGGAATCCAGGGAATTTTTACGCTGCCACGAATCTGATTTAGACGTCATTCCCGCGAAGGCGGGAATCTAGGACGGGTGGCCGTTCCCTGAGCGAAGCCGAAGGGGCACCTATCGCAGGCGGGAATCCAGCGATGTGCTGTAATGCCGACTGGATACCCGGTTTCGCACGTATGACGAATGGCCAGTCTGCTATATGGAACCGGGATGCGGCTGATGGAAATGATGCGGCTGCGTGTCAAAGACCTTGATTTTGAACGGGCTTAAGCGTCCGATGGTTCACGCTCCAGCGGGGACACGAGAACGTTAGGCCCTGCATTCTTCAAAGTCCAGCATGCTGATCCGGTATTAACTTTGCCATTTGGTTGCATCTTGCTTGGTCTGCCAGTGTTGCCAGATTGACTTTGTATAATGCAGTGTTCTGTAGGGGTAATTGCATATTAAAGCGATGAATGAGGGTAATGTTTTCGCGGATTAAGCTGCCGCCAATTCCACCAAGATAACGTTCAAACTGTATTTCATGATCAGCCAGGTAAATAATCCTTTTGTTAATTAAATAACAGGGCAATGAATCTGTGGTTGCGTATTGATAGATATCATTGTTAACTAATCCATCAAGATTGACTACCTTGCCGCCCTGATAAAAATTAATGATGCCAGAATTCCACGAGCCAATTCGCGTGTTGGGCATATTTTCTGATAGATAAATTCCCGTTTGGTATAGTGCATATTGATTTGGCCATCGGGGCTTCATTGTGTCTACAGTCATTATGTTTCGAAGGATAAGACCGCTCAGTATCGCAAGACTGAGTATCCTGATTTTCGTTGAATCCAGCACAATGAGAATTCCAGAAATCCCGATGACTATGGGAATGATTAAGTTGGCAGAATACCAGGGTTGTATTGCGGCAGGATGCATGTAGTATAGGGTTGTATATCCAAGTATCGCTAGATTACTACCGATAAAAAGCACAAGTCGCGCGTCACTGTATTGGTTTAAATATGGAATCTCCCTTATTCTCTTTATGCCAACTGCCCAAACCAGAATCCAGCAAGATAAAGCCATTAAAATCAATATCACGGTTAATTTAAGAACCGGGTGTAGGCCAAAACCAGCATATACCGGAAAACCGGGTACTACTGACCAGATGAGATTCTGAATGGGTGCCAGCATGGGACCGGTATTTTGAGACCAAAGCAATTTCATTTTTGCGCTATATTGGATATAGCTACCTGAAAATATATAGTTATGTAGAAAAATAAGAAGAGTTGCAACAATCGATCCGGCTAAGCCGCTTAGAAGAGGAAGTAGAAAGGTTCTTTTTGCTTGAACAAATCTGTTGAGCAAGTAAATGATAAAAGAGGCCAAGAAGAACGCAAGCGGAATAAGTCCAAAGTCCGTGCGCGATAGGCTTCCTGAAAATGCGATGAAAAATAAAGATACCGCATTGATGGTATGATGATCTGCGCCAGCGATGGCTTGGTTGGCTGCGCCCATCTTCTCTATTTGTCGTGCATAGAGTGCCGAAAACAATACGACCAGAGGCCATTCCATGATCGTAACTGAATTAAAAGTAAAATTTGGCGACGATATAACTAAGGCGGATGCCGCCAATATTTGCCAATTACCATTACTGGAAAAGGATTTTAAGGCAAGCAAGCAGGCGCCAAATGTAATTAAGGCAGTTAACAAAATGCTTGCTGTTATAAATAGCTGATTGCCTGGATTAAAGCAATAATGCATTATAGCCAGTAAATAAGCCAGCATGGGATGAAATCCGGATGTCAAACTGACACCAGAGTCAAAAGTCCACATCCAGAGTCTTGCAAAATTTCTTGCGAGCACCAAGTAATAAAAGCCATCATCTGGAATATATAAAACTTGCTGGTCTGGCGCAGAAGAAAGTACCCTGCCTATAAAAACAAGCATATTGATTATGCAAATCAACAGTAAGCATAGCCATATTTTTTCCGTAATTTCTAATCTGGAAACTGGATTTTTCATTGGCATGCTTCCTGGTGGCGTGGTTCACGCTCCAGCGTGGGAACGAGAATAAAAACGGGCTTGATTGACCAGGTTTTTCAAATAAAAAACCGGACTGCCGCGTGCGACCATAACGATGGTCACTTTCGGCAGTCCGGCTGTCTTTTGCAGACCCGTGACTTTCCGCACTGATTTTGCAATCAGTTTGGCTTTGGGTGCTTTTATGAGAAAGCTAGCAGAGTGCTGGAAATGGAGAAATAGGTATTATGTCTAGCAGCGATGCTGGCTTACCCTGATTCGGGCAAACGGGTAGCGGAAGTGCTGAGCGTGACCTTGCCCGGCGATATCATGCCCTGGCTAAAAAGTCGCTGTGGCTCATGACCCGTGGCACAAGGCGACCACTGGCGGCAGGTTTCATCCACACGATCTGTCGATCGTGCTGGGGTCCAAAGCTGACATGAATCGGCAAATCATCGCCATAGAAATACAAGCGATCAAAGGGCGTATGCGTCACGATCCACTGTGCGACCTCGCGCATGTTTTCATCCTCGATGATGAAATCCACCGCTGCGCCAAGCCGGGTGCAGATGGGCTGCCCATGGCGATTGCATTCATGGGCCGCGTGTTGATCGCGCTTTGGATCAATGCGTCTGGCAATCTGTCGGGCCAGCGGCGCTGAACAAAAACCGTAGGTCAGGCGGATCATGCCGAAGTAATCAATCACCGGATCCAGAATCTGGAGCGCCAGATCCAGCAGGGCACTGTAACTGTCCGCCTGTTGTGGACGATTGGCCAGTCCGGTACGGGCCTGGGTTGCACCGCACTCGATCAGCTGCCGATAGCTGAAATACGCACCGCAGGGTTCATCCAGATCAGGAAGCGTGTTCGCGCGCCGCAGTGTGAAACCATCCATGCACCAGCGCTGGCGCTGCAGCGTATCACGCAGCACTGCCGGTGGCGGCCCATAACCCGATAAATCGAACAGCCCCAGACCGTCCAGCGCGGCTTCAAAAGCCAGTTGTTCCGGGTAATGGGGGAATTCCTCGTTGATATAGCGCGACTTGTGGTACAGGAAGGGCGGTTCGTAGCGCTCGCCATACTGGAACAGGTCGATGTGCTGCTCGCGCAGCTTGATTTTGACCCGCTCAAGCAGGCGCGGCAGCGGTTGATGGCTGAAATCGTCAAAACGCAGCAGACTGACCTTGCCGGAATTGAGGTGGATTTTCACCAGATCGGCATTCCGGTAATCGCCATACAGCACCGTGGCGCAGCCGATATAAATCCGCAGCAGGGCCGGAAGCTGTTCGACCAGGCTGACATGCACTTGCAGCGATCGCCCTTCTTCCAGCCAGCCAAGGCCCTGTTGGGTGGCGGTTTGACAGGCGGCGGCCAATGCAGCAGTGTCGGCGATCTGGAACAGACGCTGCTGAGCGATGGCCTGGGCGCTGGCGTAATCACCGAAAAAGGCCTTGATATCGCGCTGCAGGCCCGGATCCAGATGGGTATAGGGGCGGCGGCGTTCAAAGCGCGCCAGGGCGAAATAAACCTCCAGATCCGCACTGCGGGCCGCGCGCGCCCGGGCCAGATCGGCGGGATTCTGGCGGCTTTCCACAAAGCGCAGCGCCTTGCCAAGCGTGCCAAAACCGGCCAGCAGAGGCGCGGCAGCGTGGACTTCGCTGCTGTCGGGATAGCGGCCCAGGCGCAGGCACTGGTTCCATAACTGCTCCAGCGGTTGCCGATAGGCAGCATAGCGTTCGGCAAGACGGTCGCGCGGCGGGCGCGGTGTTGGGCTGCTGCGGGTGCGTGGCGGACGTTCGCGCCGGGGCAAGGCGGTGCGCAGGGGACTGCGCCGGCTGCGATAGCGATCGAGCAGGAAGCGCTGTTCAAGATCGGCATCGCGGAACACATACAGCACACCGGGCGCAACCGGGATCGGCTCCTGATCAAGCGTGGCGTGCAGAAAAGCCTGAATCTCGGCCGCTGTGTAGTATTTCTGAAAGGTGCCGCGCTGGGTGCGCACGCCATCGCGGAAGGGCTGGCCGCGCGGATCGTGAGGATTGGCCAGCATCACCGCGACCACCAGCAGCCGCTCGGCCAGGCTCCAGGCGCGGGTCAGGGCTTCCAGCCGCGCGTCACGGTCCTCAATGACATTGATGACAAAGCCGAGATTGACGATATCGGCTGCCTGCAGCGCCTGTTCGGGCGCGTAATACGGATCCCAGCCGGCCGCGTTTAGACCCTGCTCACGCAGGCCGCGCAGGTCGTCACCGCGCCCGCAACCGTAATCGAACAGGGAAAACTGCCCATCCAGCAGTCCATAACGAGCCAGGCTTTGGATCGGCGCGGAAAAATTGTCGCGCACCAGGGCAGTCAAATGCCGCGCCGCCTGCCAATCGTCATGCAGCGCAGTGTCTGCGGTGTCTACAGTGTCGGCATGTTCCGCATCCTCATTGCCGAGCGGCAGCAGGGCATGGCCGGCAATGCGATAACCCTTTTCCCGCACCAGCGCCAGCCATTGCCGCTGATAGCCAATCCGGGTGGGATGATCGAACAGGCCGAGCGTTTCGGCAGTCGCGGTCAGGGCGGCATATTCAGCGCGGCGCGGATGATCGGCCGCCAGCAGCAGTTCCTTGCGATGCAGAATGGGCGGATTGAGCGAATCGGCATAACTGCGATAGCTGACAAGCGGGCTGTCCAGATGAACCAGCCAGCTTTCGCGGAGCGTAGGAAAGGGTTCATCGAAGAAGTCCGGGTAATGCAGCAGGGCAATCTGGCGGCCATCGGCATCCATGCGGATCAGGTTATAGTGCTGATCGCGCTGCACCCCGGCCAGGCGCTCGGCACGCGCCCAGTCATCGGCCCAGCGCGCATCCAGCGCCGTTGCCGCTGTGATATGCAGATAAAGCCGTGGGCCAACGAGTTTGCCGGGCGCAGTGCTCAGAGTATCGATCGGCATGCAAGTCCGCTGCAGGTGCTAGTCGGCATGAACGCCGAGCCGCGCGGAAAGCAGCGCCAGGAGTTGCCGCTGCTGAGTGTCCGGCAAGCGTTCGATGCGGTGGATGATATCGTCCATGCTGAGCTGATCAAGGCGCGCGGTCAAATGCGCGGCGATAGGTTTTAGCGTAGCCTGTTCCCCGGTGCGCAATGCATCCGGCGGCTGATGCAGGGTCTGCAAGGCTTGCACAATGGCATCTTCATCAAGCTGCTTGATCAGATCCAGCGCGGGCAGGCGCTGCATCCAGGCCGTGATCCGCGCCTGCCGGGCCTGCTCCTCCAACTGCATGCGCCGGGCGCGCAGCGCATCCAGCCAGTGCTGAACCTGCACCCGATCCGCCTGCGCCAGATAAGCCGGCGCTGCGGTCAATTCCTGCTCAAGCGTGCGACAAACGGCCTGGTCCAGCGTGTCGATCTGGCGCAATGCAGGCTCTCGAATCCGCAGCCAATCCGCCGAGCGCCGCCGGGCCTGAGCAATGCGCTCGTCAATCAGTGTTGCAAGCAGTGCGCGGATGGCCCAGACCGGTTCGATGCCCTGCTCGGCCAGTAGGCGTTCCAGTGCCGGCGACTGCTGTTCAAGAGACTGTTGCAACAGATCACTCAGACGCTCGACGCTGACAGCGGCACCGCTGTCCCAGGCCGCGACCGCCTCCAGAATATGCTCCAGTTGCACAATCAGATCCGCAACTTCGCTCGCATCAGCAGTGCCGACGAACAGGCTGCGCAGGCGCTGCGCTCTGGCCAATGCTTCGCGCACGCCCTCGTAATGCACCGGTGGCGTATACAGGCTCTGCAACTGCTGCCGCTGCTGCTTCAGCATGTTGTGCAAGGCCAATTGACGCTGTTCAATCGCCCTGCTGCGCGTGTTCAGTTCATCACGCTTGATCGTATTCTTCGCTGCTGCTTCGCGCAGCGCCTCAAGCAGATCATCGCCTTTTCTAATGCCGTCACGCAAATCACGCACCGGAGTTGATTCAGTCGGTTGCGGCTGGCGCGGATAGTCATCACTTTCATCCAAAGTGTGCTGAAACTGCTGACGCTTTTTGGCATTGAAGATGATTGCCTGGGTCCTTTCCTCCAGCCGTTGCGCCTCGCTTTTCAGGTCAAGCTGCTTCAAGCTTTCAATGGCTTTATCCATGCGCTGACGAAAGGCACTCGCCTGGGATTCATTGTTGCAATATTGATGTTCAATCCAGTCCGTGGCGCGCTGGGAAACCATCTGACGCACTGCCTGCAAAAGATTCTCGCAGTCCCGCGTAAAGTCATCGGGCCAGCAGGATTCGCTGCGCACTGTCTGCAACTGTTGCCATAAGGCGGAAGCCGCTTTCAGCATCTGGCCGACTGCATTGTCTTTTTGCGCTCTTTCAATGTCGTCCTGCCAGCGACTGATCTGCTCCTTGACATGATGCAATTTCATGCGGATTTTCTGGGCATTCTCAAGCAGATACTTATAGTTGCCCTCCAGAGATTCGGGTAGGGGATCGCTTTTACGGCGCCGCTCGGCCTCATCGGCCATGTTGACCTTTTTCTGATAATTCCTTTCGGTTTCCCATGCCGCCATAAAGGTGCGCCAGCGCTGTTCGCTGTCCTCGCTCAAAAAGCACAGCGTGGTTTTTTCCAGAAGCTCCAGACTGAGAACATGTTGTCCTCTTTGCGCCGGAAATGCCGTATGCAGCCAATCGCCAGCCGCTATCAGGTCGTCATTCTGTTCAAGGCGGCGCGGTGGCTGTTGCAGTCCAATCAGCAGACCCAGCATGACGCCCGCTGCGGCACTGTGCATGCCATACGGAGGCGCGAGCAGGCGGCGATAGGTATGCGCCAGCGGGGTTTTGGGGTGCTGTTGATGCCGTTCCTGCAGCAACTGGTACAGTGCCCGCACTGCGGGTGCTTGCGGCTCGCTCAGTTTTCCAGAGGCTTGCAGGGCCTTCCAGCTCGTCGCCAGCAGCTTCTGGGCACGACCGCGCAAGCGGGTGGGCTGTGCCTGCAGCCACTGCGCATCGACCTGCTGGGCAATCAGGCTGCGCGTCAACTGGGCACAGTCAGCAGGCCCATTACCCGTGAGTGCATTGAAGCCATCGAATGGAAAAGGCAGGGTTTGCGGATAAACGCGCGCGAACAGTGCACTGCCAAAGCTTTTCAAGCGCTGCTCGGCGATATCCGGGCAACCGGCAACCCAGTATATGCGCTCTCTGATTAAATTCTGGGCGGCATTCTGCAAAGCCTGGCGACTGCGGGCGCATTCATCGGGGATGAAACGGCGAAATTTCTCACGCTCCTCAGCCGATGCCTGTTCCTCAAACAGGTGCAGGCGGCTGAGATGTTCAGCCATGATGCCCTGTCGATCCACCAGGGCAATCACCCAGATCGGCAGCAGTGCATAACCGCTGCGCGCTAATTCCTCGGCCAGGCAGGCGCGCACCTGTTCTTCGATGCGGTCCAGGGTGTCATCAGGATGCAGATACAGATATATCAGCTTGCCTTTGGACTCCTTGTGCGAAATGGCTTTTTGCCATTCCTGGAAAGCAGTGTGAATCGCAGATGCAATATTCTGCGCATGGGCAAAGCTGGCCTCAAAGCGCCATTCCAGCGGTGAACTGGAAATCTCCCGACTCTGGGCGAAATCGGTTTCGATATCGGAGAGATCGCTATCCTTGGCGCCACGACGAATGAATAAATCACGCACTGCGTCAATGCCAAAACCGCTGCGGCGTGTACGCAGCCATTGTTGAAACTGACCGCGCGTCGAGGCATCGGCGATCAGTTCATAATGGCCAAGATCGGCATTCCATTCCACAGCGCCCAGATCCTGACTTAAAGCCGTCAGTGCTGTGTGCAAGACGCCGCTGCTAAGCGCGGTGGCCTCGCTGAGCAGATGCTGCATGGCATCCTGGGTTTGCCGGCCAATCCGGGTCTTTTCCAGAACGGCAATGCCGGCCAGCACCAGACGCTGCGCGGTATCCAGATGCGTATGGAATTTTTCCAGCAACGCTTGCAGGGTTTCCGCGACCGTGGCCCCGGTTTCACGCTCGGCGGCGATCATTTCCGGCAATAGACTGCGCAGCGTTAATTCAGCGGCACTGACCTGGCGCAGGCGTCCCTCGCTCAGCGTATCCTCAGCGGCGATCCGCTCAATGACATCCTTGATGAAGGTCAATGCGGAACGCGATTGCACAATATCGCGTTGCCGGGTGAGGAACCAGGTGGCCAATGGATGCAGTGGCCAGCAGCCCTTGACAATCACCTGTGCAAAACGTTCGGCTTCGTTCCAGACCGGAAAACGACTGAAACCCGGCAGGCTGTCGCGCATGCGTTGCCAACTCAACTGGCCTTGGCGTGCGGCGTCGGTTTGGTTCCAAAGCTGGGCGAGTAGCTGATGCTCCTTGCCGATCATATGGGCAAAGAGGGTTTCCAGATTGGTCGAGAGATACCACTTTTCCGCAGCATCGAAGCGGGTGATATAGCGCTGCAACTGACGCAGATCGGCGCCGCTGAAGCGCTGCAGATAGGCTTTCAGTTCATACTGGATAAAGGCAAGGAAACGGACCTTGTTGCCATTGTCCTGCACACCCTGAAAGAGTTGCTGTAGTGCGGCATCGCCGGCCAATTGTGGCTTTTCGGCGGCATATTCCAGATAGCGCCCAAACTCATCAAACAGAATCAGAACACTGGAAAAATCACCTCCGGGACCGCAATAAACCTCGCACAGGGTATTGAGCAGTTCCTGGGCCGATTCCTGACCGATAACCGGAATGGGTGCGCCATTGGCTTCGTTAAAAAGTGCATCGACTGCACTGTAGACCGCTTCATCGTTATTGCGCAGGCGTTCAGTAATATCCGCTGCAGTTAATCCGGGCAGACGCTCGGCAAAGTGCTTGGCGCGAAAGTCGAAATTGCGCTCGACGAACTGTTCAGCGGTTTGAAAGCGTGGTGAAAGCGCGCGGATGGCGCCGGTATCAACCCCGTGGCGGCGCAATTGGGCAAAGGTGGCCTGACTCAAGGCATTGCCAAGATGAAAGCCGGCCATGCCGTCCAGACTCAGGACCAGAACCGGTTTACGCAGTGCGGCGACTGCAGTACTCACCTGCTGGCCAATCTCCTGATCGGCGCGCACGACATTTTGAATAATATCCTGGGCGATCGCGGCGTCCGGTTGATCGAGCAGGGTGGCACAGGTCAGGGCCAGATGGGATTTGCCCGCGCCATAGCCGGCGACCACCAGCCAATAGGGGTTGTGGTCCTCGCCCTGCAAGCCACCGTGAATGGAATCGAGCAGATCCCTGAGCAGACTGGCGCTGTCCTTGAGGCGATAGCCACCTTCGATGCCGTCCTGGCGGGCCTCACTGGCACCGTGATAGTGCGGACCGTGAAACACAAAGGCCCGTGCGGCCTGTTGTGAGTGTTCGGGGCGTTCCTGAGTCCAGCGCAACTGCACGGCGCCTTCGAAAAAATACTCTTCATGGAAGCGAACCAGATCACCGATTTTCATTGTCATCGCCATGACATCCTTTGCAGTGAAGCCGTACCTATTTGTCTGTTTTTAAAGCAATGCGCTGTAAATCTCTTCCAGCAGTGATTCCGTGCCGCGCAAGCGCAGCAGCATGGTGGTTCCGGTATGACGATCCAGTTGCACCAAGCGATGATCGCTCATCCAGTCCAGCCAGGTGGTGGCACTGCGCTCATTCCAGTTCAGAAGCGTGAATAAGCGGCTGTGTTGGCAGAATTCATCCAGGGCCAATTGGGTTGCGGTGGCAAATAATTCATCCCAGACCAGGCAGAAATAGGCGCTGTAGGCGGGAAAGAATGCAGTCTCGACGGGTGCGGCCTGACGGATGATGCGCTGGTTTTGAATGGATCTGGGCGTATATCGGGATGACGGGTCGGCAAGAGCCAGTGGTGCCGGGGCTTTTGCTGAACAGTTCAGGCAGCCTTCCTCGAAATAGGTGCGCAGGACAATGCTGGATACCGAGGGCAGATAGCTTTTTTCGCCATGCCGTTCGCGCAGGAACGCCAGATAATCGGCGTGGGTGAAGGTATTGCCGAGGCGAAAGCCGCTGTCGGCGAACAGGCTAAACCATGCATCGGCAATGCCGCGCGCCGGGCTGCTGAATCCAGTGCGGCGACACAGCATGAGATGCAGCAACCAGGCTGTCAGGGGCTCGCTGAGGAAGGGATCTTCGCGCAGGATGACCGTGCCCAGCGTGGTCAAGCCCAGTTGCCAATGGCCGCGCTGGTTTGTGGCGCTGATCATGCCCATGCCCTGGGCATAGTCGAGCATGGGTTCTACCTTGCCGCTCTGTGCTCCGGTCGGAATGCCGGTGGCATCGCTGATCTCGTGCTTATTACCCTGGCCATTGGCAGCGGCGAAGTGCAGCAGTTGCGTGAGCAGGCGCCGTTCCGGGAGAAAGGTGCGCGGCACATTGAGAGGCAGGGCTTTAACTGCCGCTGGTTCCATGGTCTTTTGCGCAAGCGGTTTTGTATGACTCATGCGAGCTGCACCGGGTTCAGAGTAGCGCTGTTATGCAGATTGCGTTCCTTAAGCGGCGTTATCGTGATTAGAACCGGTTTCTGTTGCAGCGAGCCACTGGAAGTCAGCACCTGTCCCAGTGACCAGCACTGACCTTTTTCCAGGCGTGACAGCTTTTCGCTCCATTCATTTTTTGGCAGGCCGGTGGACTGGCTGAGCAGTTGGGCGAAGCTGGCGATTTCGGTGTCGGCGGGTTTGAAAAAGAGCTTATGACCGGCCATGAACAGGCGATCCCGCTCTTCCTGGCTGAACTTGCTGGCGGTTTGCGTGGCTAGAATCAGCGACAGGCCGAACTTGCGCCCTTCGCGCAGCATTTTATCCAGTGGCGAATCACTGCGGTGATCCAGATTCTGCACTTCATCGAGCACCACAGGAATGGGTTGATGCTTGCTGCCGGTGTTGCAGGCATGGTCATACAGATCCCATAAAGCGAATTCGATCACCAGGCGCTGGATTTCTCTGGCCATTCCCTTGAGTTGCAGGATATGCACCCAATGCGTAGGTGAGTTAAGGATGGTGTCCCAGGCTGAATCAGTATTCTGGCGAAAGGGTTTGGCCCTGATCAGCGGTTCCAGTTTGCTGGACAGGGTTTGGCCATAGGCGCTTTCGTTGCGCAAACCGGCCAGCAGGTCTTCCAGTGAGAATTGCGGGTTGTCGGTGATTCCAGCTTCCAGAACACGGGTCAGGGCTGATTGCTGTTGATCGCCCATGCTGGTGAAGACTGATGTGAAAATGCTGGCGATGCGTGTGGCGACATCGAAAGGTCTTTCCTCGAAGGGCGGTTGCGAGGGATCGAGGATGTATTTTTGTCGCCGGAATGGATTGAGGGGCAATTGATCGCTGATTACGAAATAGTTGCTGGGCTGGGCAGCGTGCCCGAAAAGCGGTTCGATATGTTGCGGTAGGAAACCATCGGTATAGTCGATGATGATGGAGCGCAAGCGCTGCCGGGCCATTTCTGCCAGCAGGCATTGAATGCTGTAGGTTTTGCCCGATCCCGAGGAGCCAAAGATCAGCATATGACGATTATCGAGCTTGCTATGGCCGTAATGCCAATAGACCGCTTCGCCATTGTTGCGTGTGCCAATCAGGAGTTTTTCAGGAACTGCCAGTGGTTCGAGGGTCTGGATGCTGGCCAGAGTGGACTTCTGAACTGTTTGTTCAGATTGAACAGGCTGAACGGTTGGAACAGGCTGAACTGTTGGAATGGGCTGAACTGTTGGAATGGGCTGAACTGTTTGAACGGGCTGAACTGTTTGAACGGGCTGAACCGTTTGAACAGGCTGAACCGTTTGAGCAGGCTGATCTGTTGGAATGGGCTGAACGGTTTGTACAAGCTGAACTGTTGGAACAGGCTGAACTGTTGGAACAGGCTGAGCCAATGGGTCTAAGTCACCCGCTTGGTCCGATTCCAGCTTTGCGCGCATGTGCAGGGCGGGACTGTGCAGAACGATAGGAGGAGGTGCGGGATGATCGTTAAACAGTGCAATGACTCCTTCATAACCGAGCGCGATATGTTCGATTTCCAACGGCTGATGCATAGCGATCGGCAATTCAATCACGTTTGCCGCGAGTGGCAGAGTGTTGATGATGGGCGTTGGGCCGGGTTCATTGGTCCAGAAGGTGAAAATGGCACTCTGCCAGGCGATTTCGTAATAGCCTTCCTTGAGTTGTTCCAGGGCGTGATCCAGTTGCCGCCAATCCTGATCGCACAGGGAGACTATCGAGCGCGAGGTTAAGGCGCGATGCAATTGCGCCCACCAGTAGCGGCGATCGAAGTTGATGCGGTGTATGCCGGGATTGTTGGGTGCGAACAGTGGCACAAAGTGACTCAGGCCCTGTTGCACCTGATCGCTGGCTTTAAGGAGGTGGGCTGGATTGTGCTGGGCGAATTTGCATTCAATGATCACGGCCTGAATCAGCGGCAGGTCATTCTCGCGCACAGTCAGCGCCAGTTGCAGCAGATCGGGGCGGGCGCTGATGTCGCTGCCGCTGAACCAGTGCAGGAAGGCATCGATGGGCAGCAGTTGCGTCATGCTCGCTGCCTGTGGTTGTTGCAGGGCGCGATGAATGGCAGCGAAACCGACCACTTCGCGGATTTTCTCGCCCTGCCCAACCACGGCGCGCAGTGAGGACAGGCCGATAATCGCTTCGGATGCATTGACGACCTTGACCGCCATAGCATGCAGGGGCGCCGGGTTCTGAAACGGCAACAGGCCAATCAGGTGATGCTGCACCAGGGTACTGAGTTGATCGAGGGTGTCCTGTTCGGTGGAGATGGAGAGGTTTAATTCGCCATAGGCGCCGAGTCCGGAGGTAAAGCCGACGATCTTGCGGCCTGGGCTGGATGCGCGGGATTCATCGTTGCCTAGCAGGTGCTTATCGATAAAGGGGTCCATGCAGGCGACCCATTGCGCCTTGCCGTGCAGAGTTTCGACCAGCGCTTGCCAGGGTTGGTAATCGGCGCGGCCCACAATCAGGTGGTCCTGACTGTTGCCTTGTGGATAGCGCAGGCGGGCGGAAAGATCGGCATGGCGGGTTTGCATTTGCAGGCGGCGATTGCTGAGCAGGCTGTGCCGGCGCTGCGCGTCGCATTGTTGAATGGGGCGCGGGTATTCGCTGATGGGGAATGGTGTGATGTTGTACGGATTGGTGTTGTGGTTGATGTCGAAGTCGAATGGCAGGGCTGCTTCGGCTTCGCCAGCGAGACTGCCGGCCAGGAAATGGAACAGAAAGGCGATGTCGTAGAGTCGCTGTTCCTGGTTGAGCAGTTCGATCATGCGCTTTGGATCGGGGGCGAAGCGGTGCCCGATGGAGAGTTTCAGCGGTCGGCCTTTCTCGCGATAGTCCTCATACAGGGTTTCGCGCCAGGCGGCGAGGCGATTTTCCATGATCAGGGGTGATGAGGAGGTGGAATAGACCATTAATTCGCAGTGAAAGGCGGGCCAGTCCGGGGTGGAGCTTTTGAGATGCGCGCGCAGGAAGTGATGGATGCCGGCGAGCAGGGTGCCGAGTTCTTCGACATGCAGGGCGATGATGCGCAGGCCGTCTTCGGCGAAGGGGTAGAGCGACAGGTAGTCGTCGAGCACCTGTTGGACGACTTTGCTTTCCTTGCTGGGGCGGACGATGTCGCTGATTGAGTTGTCGTCGTCGTCGCTGTCTTCGTCGCGCAGCAGGGTTTGCACGGCGAGGCTTTTTTCGACTGCGGGGCGTTCGCCGAGGTAGTGCAGCAGGCCAAAGGATTTAATGGCGGCGGAGAGGGTGCGTTCGGGATTGATGACCAGTCCGGCCAGGGGGCGGTGGATTTCGGCGAGATTGAACAGGTTGTTGAAGGCGGCTTCGCCAGTGCGGTCGAGGAGCAAGGCGGCGCAGGCTTCCGGGAAGCCGTCGCAGAGGAAGCGGGCGCGGGCGTTGGTGAGTTCGATAACCGGTGGGCTGATGCCCCAGGCGATGGCGGCGCGCAGGTAGTCGTCATTGGGCTGGGTTTTGGCGTCGATCAGCAGGAATGCTTTGTAGAGGCGGCGTAGCAGGGCGTTGCTGCCGTTCAGGGCGGGATCGAGCACCTGTTTGGCGAGGGCGATATAGCTGCGTGCCAGGGGCGGGTAGCATTCATTGAGGGCGTGGTAATAGCCGCGCTCGCTGGCGCAGTGCAGGAATTCCCTGTAGGCGTAGATGAGTTGGATGCTGTGTTGCTGGAGTTGCGGGTCGAGGTCCTGGTTGTTACTGTCTGCGAACAGGTCGATGGTTTGCATGTCGGCCAGGGCTTGGCCGATCAGGCGGTTGGCTTCGTCGGCGTCGGCGGCGAAGTAGAAGGCGGTCATTTCAACGCTGGAGAGGGTGAAGGCGGGCAGGCATGGGCTGTGTTGCGGGTACTGTTCGAGGATGGCTTTGGTGTAGGCGTGGCGTACCCGTTCGGCTTGGGTGGGGCCGAGCGACCATTGGAAGTTGCGGCTGAAGGGTTCGGGTGCGTCGGTGATGTCGAGGGTGACTTCAAAGATCAGGTGGGGTCTGGCTTTGCCGGTGCCGAAGCTGATGTTGCCCATGTCGAGGGTAATGGGAATGCTTTTTTCCCAGTGATCCGGGTGTTGCTGGGCTTGTTCGTCGTCGCGGGGTAGTTGGAATTGGAGGTTTTTTTCAAGCCATTCGGGGAGTCCGCCGAGGCAGCCTTGCAGGATGTCCTGGGCTTGTGTGTTGGCGCTGGAACTGGTGTTGCTGTTGCTGTCGCTTTGCAGGTCGTGATTAAAGGATTTGATGTTGATGTGGATGGCGTTGAGTTGGTCGGCGAGTTGGATGGCGTCGGCTTTTTTTCTGCATTCGACCAGGGTTTCCCAGATGGCGTGCAGGAATACGTCAAGGCTGAAGCCGGAGAGGCGGGGTATGGTTTTTTTGGTGCTGGGGGTTTTTGGGGTTTTCTGGCGGATGATGTCGAGGATTGGGCATAGGTTGGTTTGCAGGAGTTTTGCTTCGGCGCTGGCGTTGGCGTCGAAGATGAAGGCGCGCAGGGTGTCTTTGAGGGCGTTGAGGTCGCTGTATAGGGGTTCGGGGCTGATGGTGTCTGGGATTACAAAGCCTTGTGTGGGGTCGTCAATGGCTTTTTGTAGTTTGTCCCAGGCTTTTTTCTGTTCGGAGTTGGATTTGTAGCGTTGGTGGTTGATGAATTTGCCGGCTTCCTGGATGAGTTCTTTGTTGCGGCCTTTTTTTTGGGTGGGGTCGATGAAGAGGGGTGGGATGCCCCAGAAGGGGAGTTTGGCGTGGAATTTTTCGGTGATTTCGTCGAGGCTGTGGAAGCTGTCCTGGGCGATGATTTCGTTTTCGAAATATTCGGCGAGTTTGGCGAGTCGGCGCGGTCTGATTGTGAAGAGTTGGTGAATGGTGTTTTCGAGGCGTTCGATTTCGCGTTCGCTGGGGAAGAGGCTGAGTCGTTGACTGAGGCGTTTGATCCAGTTGGAGTAGTTGTTTTGCAGGTTTTGCCAGATGCGTTGTTCGTCGATGAGGTGGAAGTCGGCGAGGCCGCCTTGGTCGGAGGCGTGGTTGAAGCCGACGAGGACGATGATGAGGCCGTCGTTGTCGTTGGTGCACTTGCGGTTGCGGTACCAGGTGAGGCGGTCTTCTTTGTCAATCCAGTGTTCGCGTAGGTCTGCGGGTAGGCTTGGGGTGAGTCTGCTTTGGTTGAGGGGACTGAGTTTGCAGAGCCAGTCGTTCCAGAGTCCGGTGGCGATGCGGAAGTGGCATTCGAGGCTTTTTTGCTGCATCCAGTGCAGTTTGTGTTCTTCGAGGCTGGTGAAGAGTTGGACGACGCTGTGTGGGTCGAGACTTTCAATAATGAAGCGCGCTTCGCGGGTTCCGTTGCTTGCGTTGAGGGTTTCGTTCCATTGCTGTTTGATGTAGTCGTTGATGCTTTCGATGAAGAGGTTCATGGTGGGGTCTTTTTTGTTATGCAGGGTTGCGAACCATTGATACGGCGTCGGATAGTTCAACCAGGAAGCCGCCTTGTTGCAGGGCTTCTTCAATCCATGCGGTGCTGGATGAGACGGCGTAGCTTGTTCCGCCCGATTCATGGCCAATCCATGTCAGGGCAGTGGTGAGTTCTTGTCCACCTAGCGCAATGCCGTAGTGGGCAAAAACCCGTTGGTAAAATACTGTGAGCTGTACCCGTTCGCCGGGCTTGATTAAGGCGGCTACAAGAAAGCGTAATAAATTTTGATTCAGCGTGAAACGTTGACCTTGACCTTTTATTGGAATTACCAGACCGATTTCTTTGGAAATTTTTTTGAATATTTGGTATCCGTGCTTTTCTGCTTCTGAAGTGCTGGCTTTTTCTGAAGAAGGTTGAATTTCCTTTTTTCTTAGAACTCTAAAAAGAGTTCTGTCTATTCGCTCAAATGAGGTTTGCGCAATTTGCCGGATTGGTGCGCTTATTGTTGCCTGTGGGTCAGTTGCCACCCAAGCATATTTGCCAATAAAGCCGGTCGTCCTTTCTTGCATGTCATCAATGCGATTGGCTTGGAAACAAAGGCTACGTAGTACTTGTAGGCAACAAAGTATTTTTAAAAGCTCTAACTTATCCAGCGCATCTAGTTTTGAGGAGCATATATTGTTCATTTCATATGCGAATAGCAGTGCCTCGGGTTTGCTGATTGCTGGAACCCAACCTAAACTGGCTTTTTTTGTGAGGTCTAGTTTATATTTTTCAAGTCTGTTTTCGATTAGTTGAGCTAAACCGCCAATTGGTTTTATAGTCTCTTCGAGTATTTGTCTTAATGTCTCTTCCAGGTTTTTTTTCAGGTCTACTAGGTTTTTGTCAATATGTTGGTATTCGCGTGTTTCAAGCAGATATTGAATGTTGTAGTCATTTATTCCAATAAAAAGATTGGCTAATTGCAGAAATAGTACTTCGCCGCCCCTAGCCATGAAGTTATGGCGATCAGAAGCAAAGTATTTTTTAATATCTTGATCGGAATCCCATTTTTTTAATGATTCATCTTTGTTGGCTTTTGAGCTAAGCCAATCCAATTCTCGGGCAAGCAAAAAATTGGATGCTGGCATGAATGTATAAGTAACCCAAGTGCGATTTTTGGCAACACCTACAAAGCCATGGAAAAGACTTTGAATAAGTCTTACTGTTTCATCTCTTTTTTCATGATCCATGGATACTGATACGGCATCCCTGACTAATTCAAGGCAATCCAAATAGGCTTGGCGGTGTACTGGATGGCGTGTTTCGAGTTTTGAGTATGGAAAAAAAGAGAATAGTTTAAGTGCTACCCTGTTTTCTGGGTAATAACCGGGACTTGAAGTATTGATGGTAAATTTATAGTTTCCGTCGCCTTGCTCGCTTTTTGCAGAAGAAAAAACAAGAAGAAATTCGGCTAAGTATTCAATTGGTGTTTGATCTTTTCTAAAGCGTCTTCCGTACAAACGGATTGCAGGATTTTTCCTGTCGGCCTGGATTTCACTATCTTCTGATGGCTCTTCATTGGATGGAAATTTGGCTAAGATTTCCGTATAGTTAATCTCATGTTCAGTATCATTCACTTTTAGTCTCCAATTTTTTACTAGCCGATCTCTAGTTGTTGATTTTTTTCATCCAACAAATAACGATGAAGGTAAACTCGCCCATCAACACCTGATTGCAATAATCTGATATTGCTTGGATTTCGATTTTGCGTTAACCGAAGCAGTTCAGCTCGAAACCACTCCAATTGGGCAAGATGAATGCGTGCCAATTCATTACCCAGTTCGCCAGCATGGCGACTTTGAAT
>OFSA01000026.1_pt1 | contig 25254 bp, 24 predicted proteins | sample 1543241 | NCBI WGS metagenome assembly OFSA01 (sample SAMN05442508, study PRJEB24371) | freshwater metagenome | isolation source: Freshwater Lake | place: Canada: Niagara | collected 2012-08-09 | reverse complement strand
CGGCGCCCGGAAGGTTCGCTGCATCGCAAGATCTACCGGCCCTGGGGTTTTTACGACTCCATCGACCTGGATCAGCGTTTCCAGGTCAAGCGCATCCTGGTCCGTCCCGGCGCCTGCATTTCCTCGCAAATGCACCACCATCGTGCTGAGCACTGGATCGTGGTCAGTGGCACCGCCCGGGTCAATCGCGGTGATGAGGAGTTTCTGCTCACCGAGAACCAGTCCACCTATATCCCGGTCGGCGTGCAGCACCGCCTGACCAATCCCGGCAAGATTCCGCTGGAAATCATCGAGGTGCAGTCGGGAAGCTATCTGGGCGAGGATGACATCGTCCGCTTCGAGGATGTCTATGGGCGTGGTAATGGCGAAGGCTGACAAACATTAAATAGACGTGGCCGTACATTGCCCGATCGCTTAAAACCGGATCGAGGCAATGCCCGCGCGGATAGCGAACTTGACCAGATCCGGCAGCTTGTCGACGCCGGGCACGAGCATGGATCCGGCTGCGGCAGGTTTCTAACCAGCCTCTGTGACTGAAGCGGTCGGCACTGTGATCGGACGCGCCGGCGCAGTCGCCGCGAATTGAAACCAGTCTTGAACTCACGCCATACCACCGAGGACTGAGGATATGAAGCATCAACCTGCTGTTTATGCCGCGAGTGCGCTCGTCGTATTCATGTTCACTTTTGCGCCCACCACCCAGGCACAGGATGCCGCACCCGGTTTGCAGGATCTGGTCGGGGCGCGCGGCAGCAGCGGCGAACAGGCTCTCCAGGACCGCGGCTACAGGTTCGTCAAGGGCGAAAAATCCGGCAGTGACAGCTACACGAACTGGCGCAACACCCGCACCGGACAGTGCGTCATCGTGCGCACCGCCAACGGCCGCTACCAGTCCATCGTCAAGGCGCCGGACTTCGATTGCCAGGCCGCCGCTGAAACTGCGCCGACTCCCGAAGCCAGCGAGCACGGCAGCCGCTTCGCCTCGGTGTGCGGCGTCATCGTCGAAGGTAAAACCTATCGCTATAAATGCACGGTCAATGGTGCCGCGCCTGGCGGTTCGGGCAAGACCGTTCTCCACTACCCGGATCAGAATATCACCCTGAACTGGCAGGGCAGCAAACGCGGCCGCGTGACCTTTGAGGGCATGAAACCCCAAGCGGTGACCTTCAGTACCGCCGAGGGCAATACCCAGTTCATTTTCGAAGGCAAGACCTATTTCTATGTATCCGACCCGGGCGCGGCGGAAATGGAAGTCAAGCACTTCCGCGCCCAATAGCCCTGTCACCCCCTGCTGTTGCACGCCCCCGCCTGAGCGCAGGCGTCGGCGGGGATGCCTGATCGCGCGGCTGACCGCACATTGAGCAAGAAGCAAGGGCAAGGGCGCGGAATCTCCAGACGCGTGGGCGCGGCTTGAATACAATCAGCCACTCGATTCACGATGAAAGGCGCACCCCATGTCCAGCACTGCCTTGACCTGTTTCAAAGCCTACGATATTCGCGGCCGGATTCCCGATGAGCTGAATGAGGATCTGGCCTGGCGCATTGGCCGCGCCTACGCTGAGCTGCTGCAGCCGCGCACGGTTGCGGTTGGTCATGATGTGCGCCTGAGCAGTGCAGCGCTGAGCACGGCGCTGGCCGAGGGTCTGCTCGATGGCGGCGTCGATGTAGTCGATATCGGCCTGTGCGGCACTGAGGAAATCTACTTCGCGACCTTTCATCACGGTTTCGATGGCGGCATTATGGTCACCGCTAGCCATAACCCGATGGATTATAACGGCATGAAGCTGGTGCGCGCGCAGGCCCGGCCCATCAGCGGCGATAGCGGCCTGTTCGCGATCCGGGATCGGGCGGCGGCGGGCGCATTTCCCCCGGGCAGCCGGCGTGGTCGTCTGGAAGCGCGCCCCGACAAGAGCGCCTATGTGGCCCACCTGCTTGCTTATGTCGATCGCACGGTGCTGCGCCCGCTGAAGATCGTGGTTAATGCCGGCAACGGTGGCGCGGGACCGATCATCGACGCCCTGGAGCCGCATCTGCCGTTCCAGTTCATCAAGATCCACCACGAGCCGGACGGCACCTTCCCGCACGGGATTCCCAACCCGCTGCTACCGGAATGCCGCGCTGCGACCGCGCAGGCGGTGCGCGAGCACGGCGCCGATCTTGGCCTGGCCTGGGATGGCGATTTCGACCGCTGCTTCTTCTTCGACGCCAGCGGCGGTTTCATCGAAGGCTATTACCTGGTCGGACTGCTGGCAGAAACCCTGCTGGCCCGCGAGCCGGGCGCCCGGATCATCCATGACCCGCGCCTGACCTGGAACACCATTGAGCAGGTGCGCGCCGCCGGCGGCGTTCCGGTGCAAAGCAAGACCGGTCATGCCTTCATCAAGGAACGCATGCGCCAGGAAGACGCGCTCTATGGCGGCGAGATGAGCGCCCACCACTATTTCCGCGACTTCGCCTATTGCGATAGCGGTATGATTCCCTGGCTGCTGATCACCGAACTGCTCAGCCGGAGTGGCCAGTCGCTGGCCGCCCAGGTGGAGGCGCGGATGCGCGCTTTTCCATGCAGTGGCGAGATCAACTTTCGCGTCGAAGATGCCCCAGCCCGGATTCGTGCAATTCTGGCCGCCTACGCGGATGCGCAGCCGCTGCTGGATGAAACCGATGGCGTCAGCCTCGACTTTCCCGACTGGCGCTTCAACCTGCGCTGCTCCAACACCGAGCCGTTGCTGAGGCTGAATGTGGAAACGCGCGGCGACGCGGCGTTGCTGGAACAGCGTACCGCTGAACTGCGAGCACTGATCAGCGCCTGAGCATTGGCGCGTTGGGTACCAGTTGCGAAAAGTCGTCTTATATTAAAAGACGTTATGCTAAAAATGGCATCCGGTTTGAGTACCCAATCCAATGCGACAGGGATTGCAGCGAATCCAATCCGGCATGATCAGGAGGGCAGGCTGCGGCAGAATCTGGCCAGCCCCTGCTAACCCGAACCAAACTAAAAAAGGAGCGAACGGTGGAACGCGAGAGTATGGACTATGACGTGGTCATCGTCGGCGCCGGTCCGTCCGGTCTGACAACGGCCATCCGTCTTAAGCAACTGGCGGCGGAACAGGACCAGGACCTGAGCGTATGCGTTCTGGAAAAAGGCTCCGAAGTCGGTGCGCATATCCTGTCCGGTGCGGTGCTGGAGCCGCACACCCTGGATGAACTGATTCCGGACTGGAAGGAACGCGGCGCACCACTGAATACTCCGGCCAGGGAAGACCATTTCCTGTTCCTGACCCGCGAGACCTCCTACCGGCTGCCGACGCCGCCGCAGATGCACAACCACGGCAACTACGTCATCAGCCTGGGCAATCTGTGCCGCTGGCTGGCGACCCAGGCCGAGGAACTGGGCGTGGAGATTTATCCGGGCTTTGCCGCCGCCGAGGTGATCTACGACGACGATGGCGCGGTGGCCGGGGTGATCACCGGCGACATGGGCGTGGGCCGCGATGGCCAGCCCACCGAGCAGTTCGCGCCGGGCATGGAACTGCATGCCCGCTATACCGTATTCGCCGAGGGCTGTCGCGGCTCGCTGACCAAAACCCTGTTCGAGCGCTTCAGGCTGCGCGAGGGCGTCGATCCGCAGACCTATGGCATCGGCATCAAGGAATTGTGGGAAATCGATCCGGCCCAGAGTCAGCCCGGCAAGATCATCCATACCACCGGCTGGCCGCTGGACCCGCGCACCTATGGCGGCTCCTTCCTGTACCACATGGAGAATAACCAGGTTGCGGTGGGCTTCGTCATCGGCCTGGATTATGAAAACCCGCACCTGAGTCCCTTTGACGAGTTCCAGCGCTTCAAGACCCATCCGGACATCCGTCCGACCTTCGAGGGGGGCCGGCGCATCGCCTACGGGGCACGTGCCCTGAGCGAGGGCGGTTTTCAGTCCATTCCCAAACTGACCTTCCCGGGTGGCCTGCTGATCGGTGACACCGCCGGCTTCCTGAATGTGCCCAAGATCAAGGGCAATCACATGGCCATGAAGTCGGGCATGGTGGCGGCCGAAGCGGTGTTCGCCGCCGCCGCGGCCGGACGCAGCGCCGACGAAATCAGCGAATATCCAGAGCGGCTGCAGAAAAGCTGGCTGTGGGATGAACTGTACGCAGCACGCAATATCCGGCCTTCGTTCCGCTGGGGACTGTGGGGCGGGCTGCTGTACTCAGCGGTGGATACCTATGTGTTCCGCGGCCACGCGCCCTGGACCCTGCATCACCACGAAGATCACAGCGCCCTCAAGCCGGCTCGCGACTGCCCGAAGATCGAGTATCCCAAGCCCGATGGCAAGGTCAGCTTCGACAAGCTGTCCTCGGTGTTCATCTCCAACACCAACCATGAGGAGAACCAGCCCTGCCATCTGACCCTCAAGGATGCCAGCGTCCCGGTGCGCATCAATCTGGCACTGTACGACGCGCCCGAGCAGCGCTATTGCCCGGCCGGGGTGTATGAGATCGTCCGCGATGGCGCCAACAATGAGCCGCGCCTGCAGATCAACGCCCAGAACTGTGTGCACTGCAAGACCTGCGACATCAAGGATCCGACCCAGAATATCAACTGGACGGTGCCGGAAGGCGGCGGTGGTCCCAACTACCCCAACATGTAGCAACAGCCAGGAGCGTCATTCCCGCGCCGGCGGGGATGACGCAGGGCACACGGCGTCGTTATTCTCATTCTTAACCTGCTCCTTCCATGGGGCACTGCGGCTGTAGTGCAGCCGTTCCGGTGAGACCACACCGCCGGAAATAATGAAGGTCATTGCTTCGTCCATGCTCCAGTCGGTGGCTGTCACCCGCGCCAGCGGCAGGATCTCCAGATAGCCCGAGGTCGGATTGGGTGTGGTCGGCACATATACGGCCGCCAGTTCCTCGCCACTGTCGGCATCGCGCAGTACATGGGTCACGAAGCCCACCACCTTCATGCCCGGGCTAGGAAACTCGATCAGCACCACGCGCTGCACCTGCATGTTCTCCTGCTGCAGCGATTGCACCAGCTTGCGGGTGGAGCCGTAGATGGTCTGCACGACCGGCAGGCGATTCATCAGATCCTCGAACAGCGCGATGATCCGCCGACCCACCACCCGCGTTGCTACCCAGCCCAGCAGATACAGGCCGGTCAGGGTGATTAGCGCCGCCAGCAGGTTTTGAAACCACGCCTGCAGCAGCAGATCGGACAAGCCTGACAGATCCTCATGCAGCATCCGCGACAGCGCCCGCACGCCCGGCATGCCGGCGCGGGTCAACTGCACCAGCACCACCTCGAACAACAGCCAGGTGATCCAGATCGGGATCACCGTGAGAATGCCCGTAACCAAGTACCGTTGCGCGTGTCGTGGCAACTTGTGATGATGGTGTGCATTCTGTGCCATTGCCAGGAAATCTCCGCTGTGCCGATCTTTCCTCACTTTATCAGGAGTTCGCATGTCTTTCACACCGCACCTGCCGCTGTTGATCGAACCGGAACAGGTCGAACCGCATCTGCACGACGCCAACGTGTTGCTGGTGGACCTGTGTGATCCGGCCAGCTATGCCGCCGGGCATATTCCCGGCGCAGTGCATCTCGACTATGCCGATCTGGTGCGCATCGATCCGCCGGCCATGGGCCTGCTGCCGACCGAGGCGCAGCTTGGCGAGGTTCTGTCGCGCATCGGCCTGACGCCGGAACGGCATGTCATCGCCTATGACGAGGAGGGCAATGGCCGCGCCGGACGGCTGCTGTGGACGCTGGCGGTGCTCGGCCATGAGCGGGTTTCGCTGCTCAATGGCGGCATTCACGCCTGGGATGCAGCGGGTGGCGCCCTGGAAGCACAGTTCCGCCGACCGCCCCGCGCGACCTATCACGCCCGCTTGCGCAATCCGGCGGCGCTGGCCGACCGTGAATACATCCGCGCCCGCCTCGGCCAGCCTGATCTGGCGCTGCTCGATACCCGCAGCCCCGCTGAATATGCCGGCCATGATGTGCGCGCTGCCCGCGGCGGCCATATTCCCGGCGCGGTCAATCTGAACTGGACCGATGCCATGGACCCGCAGCGGCAACTGCGCCTGCAGCCCGATCCGGTGCTGCGGCAACTGCTGGACGCGCGCGGCGTGACCCCGGACAAGGAAGTCATCGTCTATTGCCAGACCCATCACCGCTCGGCGCACACCTACTGGGTACTGCGCCATCTCGGTTATAACCGGGTGCGCGGCTATCCCGGCGCCTGGTCGGAATGGGGCAATGATCCGGACATGCCGATCGAAGTGTGAGGAAAGATGCCCTAAACCCGCGTGCGGGATGAAGCACAGGGTACGCAATGCGCGTACCCTGCACGGCTGGGTATGAACATCAGTCCGCAGTGCCAGCAGCCACGAACAGCCGTTCACGGTAGAAACGCAACTCCTCGATGGAATCGCGTATATCCTGCAGGGCCAGGTGTGTGGATACCTTGCTGAATCCCTTGATCCCTGGATACCAGCGCCGCGCCAGTTCCTTGAGCGTGCTCACATCCAGGTTGCGGTAGTGGAAATAGGCTTCCAGTTCCGGCATCAGCCGCGCCAGGAAGCGCCGGTCCTGGCAGATGCTATTGCCGCAGATCGGCGACTTGCCGGCCGGCAGGTGCTGGCGCAGAAAGGCCAGGGTCTGCTGCTCGGCGTCGGCTTCGGTGACCGTGCTGGCGCGTACCCGGGCCAGCAGGCCGGATTCACCGTGCTGGCGCTGGTTCCACGCATCCATGGTGGCCAGCACGGCCTCATCCTGATGAATGGCCAGCGCCGGACCTTCGGCAATGATGCATAACTGGCTATCGGTGACGATGGTGGCGATTTCAATAATGCGATCGGTCTGTGGATCAAGGCCGGTCATTTCCAAATCAATCCAGATCAGGTTATCGGGGGACATGGCTGCTTTCGGGTTATGGGGCCGGGAAAAAGAGCTCGTGCGCTGGGCACGCGGGCGAAAAGTGTACGCTGAATCCGCCGGATGCGGAGGGGGTCGCGCATGGCGGGTCGGCGTCTGAGCGAGCGCCAGCAGGCGCGCATCGCCCGCCAGCAGGAACAGCGCCGCGCCCGCGCCGGCTGCGCGGATACCATCACCGAGGCCGGGCTTGGCCCGGAACAGACCGGGCTGGTGATCACCAATCATGGCGCCAGCGCGATTGTCGAGGATGCGCAGGAGCGCCTGTATCGCTGCGCGGTGCGGCAGAATCTGGGCCGACTGGCCTGCGGTGATCGGGTGGTGTGGCAGGTCGCCGACCCGGTCGCGGCCACCGGCGTGGTGGTGGCGGTGAATGCGCGCCGCTCGCTGCTCACCCGTCCCGACTATCACGGTCAGCCGCGCCCAGTGGCCGCCAATCTCGACGCAGTAGCGGTGGTGCTGGCGCCGGAACCGGAGCCGAGCGAATACCTGATCGACCGCTATCTGGTCGCGATCGCCGCCATCGGCGTGCAGAGCCTGCTGGTGCTGAACAAGATCGACCTGCTCAGCGCAGCGGCGCTGGCAGCGCTGCAGGCGCGTTTTGCACCCTACCGGCGGATCGGCTCTCCACTGCTGCTGGCCAGCAGTCGCAGCGCTCACGGTCTGGATACCCTGCGCGACTGGCTGCGTGATCGCGGCAGCCTGCTGGTCGGGCAATCGGGGGTCGGCAAGTCCTCGCTGATTCAGGCGCTGCTGCCGGATCGCGCCATTCGCATCCAGGCGCTATCCGCCGCGACCGGCCACGGCACCCACACCACCAGCAGCAGCACGCTTTATCACCTGCCCGGTGGCGGTGACCTGATCGATACGCCCGGCGTGCGCAGTTTTGAACTGGGCGAGATGGGCCCCGGCGATCTGGCGCGTGGCTTTCCCGAGCTGGCGCCGTATCTGGGTCAATGCCGCTTTTCCGATTGCCGCCATCAGAGCGAACCGGATTGCGCACTGCGCGCCGCGCTGGATCGGGGTGAAATTGCCCCGCGCCGTCTGGCCAGCTATCTGGAACTGCGCGCTACGCTGGCCGCCAGGCCGGGCTGAGTGCAGCGTGTCTTGCGCAGTCTTGCTGCCGTTTCTAGCCGCCGGACTGCTGTTGGGTCTGAGCAGCGGGCTGGCGCCGGGACCGCTGCTGACTCTGGTGGCCGGGGAAACCCTGCGCCATGGCCTGCGCGCCGGGATCGGCGTAGCTCTGGCACCGCTGCTGACCGATGCGCCCATCGTGCTGGCTACCTTTATGCTGCTGCGTCCGCTGAGCGACCGGGCGCTGCCGTTGGCGCTGCTCCATCTGGCCGGCGGGCTGTATCTGGCCTGGCTGGCGCTGGAAAGCCTGCGTTTCCGGGGTGCGGAACCGCAGGCTACCGTCGCGGCCGGTTCGCTGTGGCGCGGCGTGATCGCCAATATCCTGAATCCTAGTCCCTACCTGTTCTGGCTGGCGGTGGGCGCACCGACCCTGCTGGCTGCCTGGCGGCAAGGCTGGCCAGCGGCGGCGGCCTTCATCGGTGCCTTCTATACGCTGCTGGTGGGGACGAAAGTGCTGCTGGCGCTATTGTTGGCGCGGGTGCGCGGCACGCTGCGCAGTCGCGGCTATGTCGGGCTGATGCGCGCTTTGGGCCTGCTGCTGCTGATTTACGCGCTGCTCTTGCTGGGCGAGGGTGGCCGTTTGCTGGTGTATAAATAAAAAGAAATAAAAGAATAATCTTTTATTATTTTTAAATATAAAAAAAGCAGTCTATTGTTGTCGCCATGTCCGTTTTCACTACTGCAGGAGTCTTGTGCCAATGCCCCGTTATCGTGCCTTCCTGCTCAGTGCCCTGGTGGCGCTGGGCGTGAACCTCGGCGCTGCCAGCGCCAATGCCGCGAATTTGACCCTGTTGAACGTGTCCTACGACCCGACCCGCGAGTTCTACAACGACTTTAACGCCGCCTTTAACCGCTATTGGCAGGCGCGCAGCGGCGATACGGTGACCGTACGGCAATCGCACGGTGGCTCCGGCAAGCAGGCCCGTTCGGTGATCGACGGTCTGGAAGCCGATGTGGTAACCCTAGCCTTGGCCTATGACATCGACGAAATCAGCGCCAAGGGTCGCCTGCTGCCGGCTGACTGGCAAAAGCGCCTGCCGAACAACAGTGCCCCGTACACCTCGACCATCGTGTTCCTGGTGCGCAAGGGTAATCCGCAAGGCATTCACGATTGGAACGATCTGGTGCGGCCGGGTATCAGCGTGATCACGCCCAATCCGAAAACGTCCGGTGGTGCACGCTGGAACTATCTGGCGGCCTGGGGTTATGCCCTGCGTCAGCCCGGCGGCGATGCGGCCAAGGCCCGCGAGTTCGTCACCCGTCTGTATGGCAATGTACCGGTGCTGGATTCCGGGGCGCGCGGCGCAACCACGACCTTTACCGAGCGCGAGATTGGCGATGTGCTGCTCACCTGGGAGAACGAAGCCTTTCTGGCGCTGGACTCGACCCGCCGGGGCGAATTTGAAATCGTCGTGCCGTCGGTCAGCATCCTGGCGGAACCGCCGGTCGCGGTGGTTGATCGCGTCGCCGAGCGCCGTGGCACCCGCGCCCTGGCCCAGGCCTATCTGGAGTATTTGTACAGCGCCGAGGGCCAGGATCTGGCGGCCCGCCATCATTACCGGCCACGCAATCCGGCCGTCGCCGAGCGCTATAAGGCGCATTTTCCGGCGGTCACACTGTTCACCATCGACGAGGTGTTCGGTGGCTGGGCGCAGGCACAGGCGGAACACTTCAAGGATGGTGGCAGCTTCGATCAGATCTATCAGGCGGGACGCTGAAGCCTGATGAGGGGATGAGGGCGCCTGGGTTGCTGCAATGGCGGGTTAACGCAACCCGCGTCCGGCTAGCGGGCGCGGGGAGTGGGGGAGTTAATGCAGCAGTGAGAACATCCGCCGCCGGTAGGTGATCACCAGCGGATCCTCGTTGCCGAGCATTTCAAACATCGCGATCAGGCCCTGGCGGCCGGCGCCATTCTCGAACTGCGGGTCACGGCGCAGGATATCCATGAACTGCTGCAACGCCGCCTCATAATCGCCAGCCAGCACACAGCGGGCGGCCAGTTGCCGGCGGGCAGCGCTATCGGCGGGATCACAGGCAAGCCGGGCCTCCAGCGTAGCCCGATCCGGTGCGCCAGTGGCCAGCTCGGCAAACTGCAGGCGCGCCAGCAGGCCACTGGCTGGCTGCCGGCTGCGTTCGTCCTCGGGCAGGCTCTGAAGCAGCGTGCGGGCCTCCACATCCTGGCCCAGTTGCAGCAGCTTATCGGCCAGCATCACTTTCAATTCATTGCTGTCCGGCTGATCGACCAGCGCCTCACGCAGCAGATCGATCACCTCCTCCTTTTGGCCCTCCTGCCAGAGCATCTCGATCTGCTCCTGGAGCGACGCGCCGCCCGGCCGCTGGCTCTGGAAGCGGTCGATGAGCGCGCGGTAAGCCGATTCCGGCTGCACGCCCACCAGTTGCTCGACGATCTGTCCCTGCCAGACCACGATCACCGTCGGCAGGCTGCGCACCCGGAAATGCCCGGCCAGCGCCTGCTCGACATCGGTGTTGACCTTGGCGAGCAGGAAGCCGCCCCGGTATTCCTGGGCCAGCTTGGCCAGCATTGGCATCAGCACCTGGCAGGGCTGGCACCAGTCGGCCCAGAAATCCACCAGCACCGGCACATGCTGGGAGTTTTCCACCACCAGCGTGGCAAAGTTGAACTGGTCTACTTCAAAAATATAGGGCGAGTCGCTCATCATCACGTATCCGCAGAGGCCGCGCCGGACGGCGGCCGAAATCGTCTTGAGGCGGGAACTGCATGTCTATTGGAAATAAGGGCACCGGCCAGTTTTTCAAGCGCAAGGGGAATGCCGGCCTTAGCGTTCCAGGTGCTGGAACTTGTCGGGTTTGCCGTCCCAGTCGGCGGCATCGGGCAGGGCATCCTTCTTCTCGGTGATCACCGGCCATTGCTTGGCCAGTTCGGCGTTGAGTGTCAGGAAGTGTTCCTGACCGGCGGGCAGGTCATCTTCGGCGAAGATCGCCTGCGCCGGGCACTCGGGCTCGCACAGGGTGCAGTCGATGCACTCGTCGGGGTCGATGACCAGGAAGTTGGGCCCTTCGTGGAAGCAGTCCACCGGGCACACTTCCACGCAATCGGTGTACTTGCACTTGATGCAGTTTTCGGTAACGACGAACGTCATGACGGTTTACCTCGGTTTCCGGTGGCAATGGTCGATTATCTTAACCGCGATTAACCGAGTTGGGCAGTTGCGGAATTCCAGCCCCAGGCTCACCCATGCCGGGGCAGATGCATCACCGTTGCCCACTATCCCTCAACGAGGTGTCGTGCGATGCCTAATGCGGCTGATTTATCCGCTGGCCTGTTCACCCTGAGCTTTCCTGCCGCTGATTTCGCGCTGGCCCTGTTCATCGGCGCGCTGATCGGCATTGAACGCGAAAAGAAAAAGGCCGGTGATCAGGAAGCGGCTGCCGGTCTGCGCACTTTCATCCTGCTGGCTGAACTGGGCGCGACTGCGGCCTGGCTATCGCTGAAGATCAATCAGCCGGCTCTGTTCCTGGTTACGGGCGTGCTGGCAGCCCTGGCGGCGCTGCTCGGCTATGCCACTGCGGCGCGCCGCAATCCGGATGCCTTTGATCTCACTACGCAGGTGGCAGTGATCCTGGTCTATCTGCTCGGCGGCGCTGTACTGCTGGGCTATCGGCAGAGCGCGGTCGCGCTGGCGATCATCACCTCGGCGCTGCTGGCCTATAAGCAGCCGCTGCACGATCTGGCCGGGCGCCTGGATCGCGATGATCTGTACGCGGTGCTGAAGCTGCTGATTGCAACCTTCGTGGTGCTGCCGGTGCTGCCCGATCAGACGGTGGATCCCTGGAATGCCCTCAATCCCTACAAGATGTGGTGGCTGGTGATCCTGATTTCCGGACTGTCCTTCGCCGGTTATGTGGCTTCGCGGCGCTTTGGTGCCCGGCGCGGCACGGCGCTGACCGGAGTGCTGGGTGGGCTGGTGTCGTCCACGGTAGTGACGCTGACCTTTGCCCGGCGCAGTCGCGAGGCTGATGCCGGGGCATTGGCGGATTCGCTGGCAGCGGGGCTGTTGCTGGCCTGGGTGGTGATGTTCCTGCGGGTGCTGGTGATGGTGGCGCTGCTTGGTCCGGCGCTGCTGGTGCCGCTGGCACCGCCGCTGCTGGCGATGGCGGGGATTGCGGCCGGGGGTGCGCTGTTGGGTTTGCATCGCCCGGCTGGCGTCGCGGCCATGCCTGATGAGGTGCCCTTGCGCAATCCGTTCAGCCTGACCGCCGCCTTGCACTTTGCGCTGTTTTTTGCGGCGGTGCTGGTGCTGGTGCAACTGGCGCGGCAGCATGTTTCCGGGCAGGGGCTGTATGTGGTCGCCGGGCTGGCTGGCTTGAGTGATGTCGATGCCATCACCCTGTCCATGATCGACTATGCGCGTCCGGGCGGTGCCGCAAGCGCCATGGCGGTTAACGCCATCATCATTGCCAGCGTCGGCAATACCGTGACCAAATGCGTCATTGCCCTGATGCTGGGCGCGCGTGCCTTCGGGCTGCGCATGGCGCTGGCAACGCTGGCGATCCTGGCCGGTGGCGGGCTGGTGATGCTGCTGCGCTGAGTCCGTCCAGTCCTGCCTGCGCTGTTGGGTGCCCTCTCCTGCTGCGGCAGAGGGCAGGGATGTCAAGCAGTTTTCAGGATGATTGTTGTGCCGCCACAATCAGTTCGGCGGCCTTTTCGGCAATCACCATGGTCGGGGCGTTGGTGTTGCCGCCGATCAGGGTCGGCATGATCGACGCATCCACGACCCGCAGGCCGCTCAGGCCGTGCACGCGCAGTTCGCTATCCACCACCGCCAGCGGGTCATGGCCCATCTTGCAGGTGCCGACCGGGTGATAAATGCTCTCGGCGCGGCGGCGGATGAAGTCGCGCAGTTCATCATCGCCTTGTACTGCCGCACCGGGAAACAGTTCCTCACCGCGATAGCCATCGAAGGCCGGCGCGGCGAGAATCCTGCGGCAGGTTTTTACGCCGGCGAGCAGGGTTTCCAGATCATCAGGGTGCTCCAGATAGCGCGGCTGCAACAGCGGCGGGTCGCGCGGGTCGGCGCTGCGCAGAGTCAGCGCGCCGCGACTTTTCGGGCGCAGATCGCAGACATGCAGCGAATAACCGTAGCCGTGCCAGATGCGCCGGCCATGATCGTCGAGAATGGTCGAGGTCAGGTGATATTGCAGGTTGGGAATCGGCAGCGCCGGATCGCTTTTCACAAAGCCACCGGCCTCGGCCAGATTGCTGGTCAGGAAACCGCGCCCGTGGCGGTTATAGTCGATGATGCCCTTGAGCAGGCGCGGCAGGAACGACAAGGCAAAACCGTAGGACGCATGGCGGCGCTCGCGATGGGCGACGATCACATCGAGATGATCCTGCAGGTTCTGGCCAACACCCGGCAATTCATGCACCGGCGCGATGCCGTGCCGTTCCAGTTCCGCGCGCGGTCCAACACCCGACAGCAGCAGCAGTTGCGGTGAATTGATCGCCCCGCCCGACAGCAGCACCTCGCGCCGTGCCCGCAGTTCCACCGGGCGTCCATCACCGTCGAGATAGGCCACGCCCACGGCCCGCTGGCCCTCGAACAGCACCCGGCTGGCCAGGGCGCGGGTGATGACAGTCAGATTGGGCCGCTGGCGCACCGGATGCAGATAGGCGCGGGCGCTGCTGCAGCGGCGGCCATCCTTCTGGGTCACCTGATAAAAGCCCACCCCTTCCTGCTCGGCGCCGTTGAAATCGTCGCTGAGCGGATAGCCGGCCTCGCCGGCGGCGCGCACGAATACCGCGCTGATTTCGCTTTTCTGGCGCAGATCGGCCACATTCAGCGGCCCACCGACGCCGTGATAAGCGTTGGCGCCGCGCTCCTGATTCTGGTTGCGCCTGAACAGCGGCAGCAGATCGGCATAGCTCCAGCCGGGATTGCCCAGTTCCGCCCAGTGGTCATAATCCCAGCGGTGGCCACGGGTATACACCATGGCGTTGCTGGAACTGCTGCCGCCGAGAGTCTTGCCGCGCGGCCAGAACAGGGTGCGCCCGTGCAATGCGTCCTGCGGCGCGGTCTGGTAGCGCCAGTTCAGCACCTTGCTGCGCATCATGAAGAAGATGCCGACCGGAATATGAATCCACGGGCTGCTGTCCTCGGGTCCCGCTTCCAGCAGGCAGACCTGTTGCGCTGGATCGGCCGACAGGCGATTGGCCAGCACGCAGCCGGCCGAGCCCGCGCCCACGATGATGTAGTCGTACATGGCTCCAGATCCTCGACCCGGTGCATGGCCGGGCAGTTGTCGATAGGCGACGGAAGTCGCGGATTTTCCAAGACTAAGGGCTTTGCGGGCGGCCGGCTTGTCGAAAATGGCAGCGCTTTGTTGGAACTGGCTAAGCCACGGTGGCGACACTACACTTTCATGACACCTAGCGGCGCAAACAGCATAAGACCGGCCGTACCGGTCACCCATCACCCCTGCATAAAGTCGGCGCTGCGGTTTCACGGAGAAGCAATCCCTTGAGCAAGCTTTACATTTGGCAAAATCGCGGTTTTTTCATGGGCCGCCTGCCGGACATTTCCGAACACCGGCTGGGGTCGGCGGCGCTGTGCGTGGGCATTGACCGGCCGTTCCGGGTTCTGGAAAGCGAGAGCAGTGGCTGGCGGGAATGCCGCAGCACGCTGATTCCGCCCGGCTGCCTGCATGAGATTCAGGTCGGCGGCGCGCTGATGGCCATCCTGTTTGTCGAACCCGAGGGCGAGGATTACCCGGCGATCCACAACGCCATGGGCGAGGGCGACTGGCAATGCCTGTACGGGCTGGAGCACGAGCCCGAGGTATTGGCCGCACTCGCCGAAGTCTGGGCGTGCCAGCCCGACGCCCGTGCCATTCATGAGCTGCTTGACCGGCTGATCCCGCCGCCCGGGCCGGAACGGCGCCAGCAACTGCTGGATGGGCGCATTCAGCGGGTGATTCAGTTGATGAAGGAAGATCTCACCCACAGCTATTCGATGAACGAGCTGGCTGAATACGTCAATCTGTCGCCGACGCGGCTGGTGCATCTGTTCAAGGAAGAAGTCGGCGTGCCGATCCGCCGTTTCCGTCAGTGGCACCGGATGCGGGTGGTGGCGGCGCTGGTCGCCAAGGGCCAGACTCTGACCGATGCCGCGCTGGGCGCCGGTTTCGCCGATTCCTCGCACTTCAGCCGCGCCTTTCGCAACATGTTCGGTATCACCCCGTCCTCGGTGTTTGGCCGTGCCGCTAACGTGCAGATCGTGGTCGCCTGAATGGCTGCGCCTGTGGAGCCGATTCTGGTTGATAGCCACAATCACTTTGACGACGCCGGTTTCGACGACGATCGCGACGCGGCCTACCAGCGGGCGCGCGCCGCTGGCGTGACCACCCAGGTGCTGGCTGCAGTCAGTGCCCGCCTCTGGCCTGGCCTGCGCGCCGTCGTGGCCCGCTATCCGGGCTTGCATGCCTGCTATGGCCTGCATCCGGCCTACTTGGCCGAGCATCGCCCGGAACATCTGGCGCACCTGGCCGAGTGGCTGGTGCGGGAGCGGCCGGTGGCGATTGGCGAATGCGGGCTGGATTATTACCTGCCCGATCTCGATCCCGAGCTGCAACTGAACTATTTCAGCGAGCAGTTGCGCCTGGCCCGCCACCATGATTTACCGGTGGTGATCCATGCCCGCCATGCCGTCGATGCGGTGATCAAGCAGGTGCGGCGCTTTCCGGGCGTGCGTGGCGTGGTGCACAGTTTTTCCGGCAGCGAGGATCAGGCGCGCCGGCTGCTCGATCTGGGCATTCTGCTCAGCTTTGGCGGGCCGGTGACCTATGAGCGTGCCCGGCGGCTGCGCGCTTTGATCCAGACGCTGCCGCTGGACAGTCTATTGCTGGAGACCGACGCCCCCGATCAGCCGCTGGTCGATCATCGCGGCGAGCGCAACGAACCGGCGCGGGTCGCCGAGGTGCTGGCCTGCGTCGCCCGGCTGCGTGCGGCTGATCCGGCTGAGATTGCCGCTGCCACCACGACCAATGCCCGCCGCCTGTTTGGGCTGGGGGATCACGATGACTGAAGCCCAGCGGGCAGGGTGGATAAGGCGCTTGCGCTGCATCCACCCACCATTCCCGAGAAGGTGGATGCGCTTCGCTTATCCACCCTACTCCATCCGTCAATTTAATCGGGTTGAAGCACTAGGGGGGCGTCGTCCTTCCATGGAGTCCTTTGATGACTGAAGCCCAGTCCCGCACGGAAATCCTGATCGGCGCGGCGGGGCTGGCGCGCCTGCGCGCGGCACGGGTGCTGGTGGCCGGGCTGGGGGGTGTCGGCGCTTATGTCGCCGAGGCGCTCGGTCGCGCGGGCATTGGCCATTTGACCCTGCTCGATCATGATGTAGTCGCCCCGTCCAATCTCAATCGCCAGTTGCTGGCGCTGCATTCGACGCTGGGCCGGCCCAAGGTGGCGGTGATGGCCGCGCGGCTGCATGACATCGATCCGGCGCTGGACCTGACCCTGATCGATGAATTCCTGCAAGCCGACGCCGCCGATGCGCTGGTGAGTGCTGCCGCCTATGACTATGTCGCCGACTGCATCGACAGCATCGCCTGTAAGGCGGCACTGGTGGCGGCCTGTCATCGCCACGGCATTGCGGTGATTTCCGCGCTGGGCGCGGGCAATTGCCTGGACGTAAGCCGGGTACGGGTTGCGCGCCTGAATCAGACCCGGATGTGTCCATTGGCCCGCGAACTGCGCCGCCGCCTGCGCGAACTGGATGCGCCGCTGAATTATCCGGTGATCTATAGCGATGAACCGCGCCGGCCACCGCTGCCACACCAGCCGCTTGATGGCGTCACGCCCGGCCGGCCACGGGCGGTGAATGGCACCATTTCCTATCAGCCAGCGCTGTTTGGCATCCTGCTGGCCGGGGTGATCATCCGCGAGCTGCTCGGCGATCTGGCATAGCACCAGCGCTGTTCCTGCTTGGCAGTTCCGGCCGTGTGGTCATACTGTTGCGGAACGCCATTGCCGAGAGCCGACGCCCCATGAACTGGTCCCACACTACCTTCACCGAACGATTCGATATCCGTCTGCCAATCATTCAGGCGCCGATGGCCGGTGGTCCCGGCACGCCACACCTGGCGGCAGCGGTCGCTAATGCCGGTGGTCTCGGCGCGCTGGCCGGTGGCTATTTGCAGCCGGAGGCTCTGCGCCAGTCCATCGCCGAACTGCGCGCCCTCACCGATAGGCCCTTCCTGGTCAATCTGCCTGCGGCATTGCCCGTCAATATCGATACGGCCCACGTCGCCCGTGCCCAGCAACTGCTGGCGCCCTATCGCGCCGAACTGGGCCTGCCCGAGCTGAGCGGATCGCCGCCGGAACCACCGAGCCTGCTGGAACTGCTGGATGTGGTGCTGGAAGAACAGGTTGCGGCGGTCAGCTTCATCTTTGGTCTGCCTGACAGTGCTTGCCTGGAGGTATTGCGCGAGGCCGGCATCGTGGTGCTGGGCACTGCGACCCATCTGCTGGAAGCGATCGTGCTGGAGGAAAGCGGCGCGGTGGATTTCATCATTGCGCAGGGCGCCGAAGCCGGTGGTCTGCGCGCGACCTTCATTGGTCAACCCGAGCAGGGTCAGGTTGGCACCCTGACCCTGGTGCCGCTGCTGAGCAAGCATGTTGCTGTGCCGATCATTGCCGCTGGCGGCATCATGGATGGGCGCGGCATCGCAGCGGCACGGGTGCTCGGCGCGGCTGGCGTACAAATGGGTACGGCTTTCCTGGCCTGCCCGGAGAGCGGCGCCCATTCCGCCTACAAGGCGCTGCTGCGCCAGGGCAGCGAGATCGCGACTGTGATCAGCCGGGTGTTCACCGGGCGCGGTGGCCGGCTGCTGCGCAATCGTCTGGTGGATGAACTGCGCGCCTGCGAGCACGAATGGCCCGGATTCCCGCTGCAGCTCTGGCTGACCGCCGATCTGCGCCGCGTTGCCGCCGAACGTGGTCTGACCGATTTCATGCCGCTGTGGGCCGGGCAGGGCTGTCATCTGTGCGAGGAGCAGCCGGCTGCGGTTCTGCTGGAGCGCTGGGTGGAACAGGCGACAGCGCTACTCGGCTAGCGCTCAGCCGGCCATCAGCAGCCGGTGCAGACGCGCCCAATCGAAAGCCGGTCCGGGATCGGTCTTGCGGCCCGGTGCGATGTCGGCATGGCCGGCGAGCCGTTCCGGTGTCAGTGTCGGATAGGCACTGCGCAGCGCCCGGATCACTGCGGCCAGTTGCGCATATTGCCGGTCGGTGTAGGGGGTTTCGTCGCTGCCTTCCAGTTCGATGCCGATGCTGAAATCGTTGCAGCGCTCGCGCCCCCCGTAATGGGAAACGCCGGCGTGCCAGGCGCGCTCGTGAAACGGCACATACTGCACCGGCTCACCGTCGCGGCGGATCAGCAGGTGCGCCGAAACCCGCAGTCCAGCGATGGTCTGAAAGTAGGGGTGTGCGCCCGGATCTAGGCGGTTGGTGAACAGGGCGTCGATCCACGGTCCGCCAAATTCGCCCGGCGGCAGGCTGATACCATGCACCACGATCAGATCGGCGGGCATGCCCGGTGGCCGCGCATCGCGGTTGGGTGAGGGCAGGTAGCGGACACCGGCCAGCAGCCCGCTGGCCGGGTCTATGCACGGTGCCATGGTCAAGAATCGACCTGTTCAAAGTGATAGTTCATCGCCGTGTGCGGCCGTTGCAGGAAAAAGCCCTGCACATAGTCGATACCGCAGGACCACAGCACCGGCATGGTGGTGGCATCCTCGATGCCGGTGACGATCACGGTCACGCCCAGCGTGGCCAGATGGCGGCTCAGCTCGGACAGCTGCTGCTGGCGATTCTTGTCCCTGGCCAGATCCTGGGTGAAGCTGCCGTCGAGCTTGACGTAGTTGGCGCGCAGGTGCTGGGCCAGGGCCCGGGAACGGGCATGACCGCTGAAACGGTCCAGCGACAGGCCACAGCCCATATCCTTGAAGCGCTGCAGCACCGGTAGCAATGCCTGGCGATGCACTTCGGCGGTGCTCTCGGTGAGCTCGAACACCAGACTGGAGGCCGGCACACCGGTTTTATGCAGGCCGCTTTGCAGCCAGTCGAGCAACTCCTCGTCCTGCAGAATGGTGGGCGAGATGTTGATGAACAGCACTGAGGCGCGGCCGTGCATCTGCCGTTCGCGCAGCAGGCGGATCGAATGGGCAATCACCCAGCGGTCCAGCACCATGCCGATACGGTGGCGGCGCACCAGGGTAAACACGGTCTCCGGCAACAGTTCCCAGCCTTCGCGGTTGCGCATGCGCAGCAGCACCTCGTAGCGCTCGGCGGCGTCGCCGCGCAGGCTGACGATCGGCTGGAACAGCAGGTTCATGCGCTGCTGCTGCACGGCCTCGCGAATCTCCTCGAGCAGATGCCGCTGGCGCGGGTTATCCGCTTCCAGATCGGCGCGCTGCCCATGATGGACATGGATTCGGGTGTCCTTGCTGTCGCGGGCCATGCTGCAGGCCAGATCCGCCTGCTGGATCAGGGTGGCGGCATCTGACATCGCCGTGCTGGCGATGCTGATCCCGATGCTGGTGCGCAGCACGGTCTCGCCAATGCTCAGCGCGTAGGGTGGTTTTTCCAGCGCGTTCTGCACGGTGTGCGCTACAGCCAGCAGGGTGTCCTGGCTATCAAAGCCCAGCAGCACGGTGAACACGGCATCGCCAAAGCGCGCCGCGACCGGTCCCTCACCAAGGGTAGCGCGCAGCCGGCGCGCCGCCTGTTCCAGCAAATCATCAGCGGCGGCGACATCGCTGTTCTCAATGGTGCGCAGATTATCCAGCGCCACCAGCATCACGGCGGTCGGCTGGGCATTGGCGGCGGTGGCAACCAGCGCCCGTTCCAGCTGGGTGAGGAAATAGGGGCGGTTGTACAGGCCGCTGACGGTATCGCGATGGCTGATCTGGCTCAGCTTGCCGTGCAGGCTGTGTGCCTGGCGCAGGCGCCGGGCGCTGGCCGCCAGCAGCAATTCCGGGTTGGGTGGACGACCAAGCAGCACTTCGCCACTCAGATCCGCCATGGCCAGATCCGGGCCAGGATCGCTGCGCGCCGACAGCAGAATCAGTGGCAGCTCGCGAAAACGCTCATGCTGGCGCAGCGCCTGAGCCAGTGCCAACCCGTCCACTTCCTTGAGATCCAGGCTCAGCAGCACCAGATTGGGCTGGAAGTTGGACAGGGCCTGCAGGATCAGCAGCGGCTGGGCCAGTACCTGAGTGACCATGCCGCGGCCTTCGAGCCAGCGGGCCAGTTCGCGGGCCACCGGCAGGCTGTCATCGATAATCAGCACCCGCTGTTCCAGAGGCCGGATCACCCGTTCATCCAGCGCATCGAGCAGCAGTGGCAGGTCCACCGGTTTGAGGAAATAGCCTGCGCCACCGGCCTTGACCGCTTCCAGCCGGGCGGTGATGTCGCCGCGATCGCCGAGGAATAGCAGCGGAACCTCTGCCGTCAGATGCTGGCGCACGGCATCAAGCTGGGCCAGCGTTGCCGGGCTGGAGGCGACATCGTCCAGGTCGATGATCAGGGCCACGGGCGCCGGATCGCGACCGTTCAGCGCAGCCTGCACCGCATTGAGACTGGCCAGTCGCTGCACCTGAAAGCCGCCGCGCTGCTCGATCTTGCGCGCCAGTTCGCGCTGCGTGTCGGGTGCGACCAGCCAGATGGTCTGCGTGACTGGCCCGGCCACCGGGTGCTCGGGCAAACGGGCACCGGTCTCCCAGCGCGAGAACAGCGGCCGGGTGAGGGCCTCGGTCGGACGGATCGTGCCGGCTTCGTGAGTGGGTATGGCCTCATCCAGGGTTGCTGCGGCTCGGCACAGGGCATCGACTACGGCAATCAGGCGTTCCCGGTCGGGACCTGCGGGGAGCGTGCCCTGTTCCAGGCAGGCGCTGATCTGCTGTTCGAGGCGTTCGGCCAGCACCGTGATGCGGCGACAGGCGGCATGTGGCCGCGCCAGGGTCAGAATGTCCTGGGTGGCGCGCAGCAGCAGAACAAAGAATTCACGGCTCCACTTCAGATAAACCAGCTTTTCGGCGAGATCTTCGATGCGCTGCAGCTTGCCGACGAGCGAGTCGGGCAGGGTCGGTTTCGATTCCATGGTGCATCTTTCCCGGTGGCGTGCTGACCGTGGTGGAGTGCGGTTCCGTAGTCGGGTCAAATGGTCGGCAAATGTAATATTTTTAATAGTCCGGTATTTCGCGGTTGTCACCTGAAACCGATTGGTGGCAATCCAGCCTGCACCGCACCGGACCCTTGCCGCAGGGTCCGGAAACTGTGGGAATCATCTCCCGCGCAGCCTGGCCGGGGTGCCGGGCCAGGGGTTGCGGGGTTTACTGGGCGTCGAGGTGATAGGAAATGATGCGCTCGACTTCGTTCTTCGAGCCCATGATGACCGGGCAGCGCTGATGCAGGCCGCTCGGCTGCAGTTCCATGATGCGCTGCGTGCCGGTGGTGGCCAGGCCGCCGGCCTGTTCGACGATGAAGCCCATCGGGTTGGCTTCATACAGCAGGCGCAGCTTGCCTTCCTGGTTCTTGGAGCGAATCTTGCGGTCGATCGGATACAGGAACACGCCACCCCGACACAGCACCCGATGCACGTCGGCGATCATCGCCCCGGCCCAGCGCATGTTGAAGTCCTTCTTGCGCGGGCCTTCCTTGCCGGCCAGGCATTCGTCGATGTAGCGGCGCACCGGCGGATCCCAGAAGCGCATGTAGGAGGAGTTGATCGAGAATTCCTGGGTGTCCTCGGGAATCTGCATGTTGGGGTTGGTGAGGATGAATTCGCCGATGCGCTGGTCGAGGGTGAAGCCGTTAACCCCATGGCCGGTGGTCAGGACCATCATCGAGGACGGCCCATACAGGGCATAGCCGGCGCAGACCTGGCGCGCGCCCGGTTGCAGGAAATCATCCTCGGTCGGTTCGCCGCTCGCGCCCTCGGGCCGGCGCAGGATTGAGAAGATAGTGCCGACCGCGCCGTTGACGTCGGTGTTGCTGGAGCCATCGAGCGGATCGAACACCAGCAGGTACTTGCCACGCGGGTATTGCGTCGGCAGGTGATAAACGTCGTTCATCTCCTCGGAGGCCATGGCAGCGACGTGCCCGGCCCATTCATTGCGCTTGATGAACAGGTTGTTGGAGATGACGTCGAGCTTCTTCTGGGTTTCGCCCTGGATGTTTTCCGTGTCGGCGGTGCCGAGCACGCCCACCAGGCTGCCGTAGCGCACGGCACTGGCGATAGCCTTGCAGGCGATGACGATGTCATTGATTAACGAGGTGAAATCACCGGAAGCACCCTTGACGTGCCGCTGTTCTTCAATGATGAATTCAGTGATGGTGGTACCGATTGGCATGGTGCGTGTCCCTGGGTTGTGCGAAGCCGGTGCGGCCGGGCAGGCACACTGCCAGACCGCGTGAATGATTATACATTCTATGCAGTGGACCTACTGCACGCGGGGTTTTCCGTGATTTATGCCGCAGTGCGGCATGCGCTGCTACACTATGAAAATCGTGTGGCTATGCAAGCGGGTAATCCGCGAAGGAGGACGCCATGAAGGGGACATCAACGGTATTTTTCAACGCGCTGCAGCCTGGTGTCAGGCTGGCGGTCAAGGCACGGCAGGAGGGGGTCGCCCAGTGGGAAAGCCTGATGGCATTGCAGATGAACAGCCTGCGTGCCTATGTCGATCTTGGGCTGGCGCAATACCGGGTCGCGGCGCAGATCAGCAGCCCGCAGGATCTATGTGAGGCGCTGGATAGTCAGATCGCCGTGTGCAGCTTTCTTAGTCATCGGCTGCTGGATGACAGCCGGGCGCTGCTGGAGTGGCAGCAGACCGCTCAAGCCCGTGGCTATGCCCTGTGGCGCGCCGGTCTGATCGCGCTGATTTTCCGGTATTGATCGCGAAGGCTTTATCGCTGGTGAGACAGTTTGACGCCCTGGCACTACACGCCGCTACTGAAATTAGCTATGCTGAAAAACTCCATTTCAGCTCAAAGTAAGCGTATTCATGACACGGGCCAGATTTCTGGTGGCGATTGCTCTATGGCTGGCGGCAACTGCTGTGCGTGCCGACTTTACCACCGGCGCAGCGGCGTTTGTCCGCGGCGATTATGCGCTGGCGCTGGCGCACTGGCAGGCGCTGGCGGTTCAGGGTCAGGCCGATGCCCAGTTCAACCTTGGGGTTCTGTATGACCAGGGTCTGGGCGTGACGCAGGATTATGCTCAGTCCGCCCGCTGGTATCAGCGTGCCGCCGAGCAGCAGCATGCCGGGGCGCAGTTCAATCTTGCCGAGCTCTACGCCAGCGGTCTGGGCGTGGTGCAGAGTCATGCCATGGCGGCCAGCCTGTATCGGCGCGCCGCGCTGGCCGGACTGGTCGAGGCGCAATTCAACCTCGGTGTGCTGTATGAGGATGGCCAGGGGGTGGTTCAGGATTTTGACGAGGCGGCCCACTGGTATCGGCGCGCTGCCGAGCAGGGCTACGCCCTGGCGCAGAATAATCTCGGCGTGCTGTATGCCAATGGTCGGGGGGTGCCGATGGACCGGGTGACGGCCTTTGCCTGGTACAGCGTCGCGGCGGCCCGCGACAATACTAAGGCGCTCCAGAACCGCGAGCAGCTCATCAAGTTGCTCAGTCCAGCGCAACGGGCGCAAGCTCAGCACCTGGCGACGGAATTCATCCGCGACTACGGCCCCCCCGTGCCGTAGCCGCTTGGAATCGGACCGGACCAGACTTGCACTTCAAGACAGCCAGAGCAGGAAGCCCTGCGGCGCATGGGTCAGGGCAACGCTGACGATATAGCCAAACACCAGCAGGGCGGCGATCCAGGCCGAAGCGCGCAGTGGCTTGTTCGGACCATAGTGCAAAGCGATGCTGCCGAGAATGATGTACACCACCAGCCCGAGCAGTTTGGCGGTCAGCCAGCTCTGCACGAAGGGATACTGATGCAGCGTCAGGGTCAGGCCGATGGCGCTGGCCAGCAGCACGGTATCTATCACATGCGGTACGATCCGCACCCAGCGCTGTTGCAGGCGCGGCGAATCGGCCAGCATCCACAGGCCGCGCAGCATGAACAGACTGAAGCTCAGGGCAACGGCGGTCAGGTGCAGGTGTTTGAGCGCGGGATACACGGTCGGGAATCTCCGGGAGCGGTGTTGGTTGTGCCGGGCGCGGCCATAGTCGAATTCAATGCAGCGAGACAGTCAGACCATCAAGAGCCGGAGGTGTGCGATGCCCATGCATGTTTGTAACGGTGCGACGCTGATGTGCAGTTTCGGGGTCGCGCCCAGCGTCCTGACCGTGCTGCCGCTCAACCGGACCCTGACCAGCAATATGCCGGCAGCCAACATCATGGATCATATCCCCATGGTCAACATCATGCCGTTTGGCATGTGCATTACGCCGAGCAATCCGGCGGTGGCGGCGGCGACAGCAGCGGCGATGGGTGTGCTGACGCCGATGCCCTGCGTGCCGGTCACGCCCGCGCCCTGGGTGGTCGGCTCGCCGACGGTGCTGCTTGGCAACATGCCGGCGCTGAATAATACCTCGACGCTGATGTGCACCTGGGGCGGGGTGATTACCGTGCTCCAGCCGGGGCAGTTCACCGAGCAGATTCCCTGAACGCTACGGAATCATTAACAGGTTTGGCTGGACGGGAAGCAGCGGCTGGTTTCGATCACCTGCCGGCCATGCTACGCAGCTTTGCGGTGAGATCCAGGATGCTGAACGTGTGTTAGCACCGTTGTCAGGCTTCGATCCCCCTTCTCTTTGGCCATGGGTTAAAGTTGCCGCTTCCATTGAAATGACATAAGTAGCATCTGATGGCCATCAAGAAATCCGATCTGTACTCATCTCTCTGGGCCTCCTGCGATGAACTGCGTGGCGGCATGGATGCCAGCCAGTACAAGGACTACGTCCTGTTCATGCTGTTCATCAAGTACATCAGCGACAAGTACGGCAACAGCAGCGACTTCGCCCCGCCGGTCACGATCCCCAAGGGCGCGACTACCGCCTACGACCCCACCTGCGGCTCCGGCTCGCTGCTCTCGGAGATCCGCGAGGCGCTCGACTACGGCGTCGTGAAGATGAACATCGACACCGACACGCAGTACGCGTTCACCCGTCCGGTCGCCGACCACATGTTCACC
>OFSA01000025.1_pt1 | contig 25891 bp, 19 predicted proteins | sample 1543241 | NCBI WGS metagenome assembly OFSA01 (sample SAMN05442508, study PRJEB24371) | freshwater metagenome | isolation source: Freshwater Lake | place: Canada: Niagara | collected 2012-08-09 | reverse complement strand
CCCGACCATACTTTTTCTCATTGCAGAAAAAGTAGGCAAAAAGGCTAGGGAAAATAAATTCGCGTGTTTATTTTCCCATGGTTTGCTTAGTCGATGGGTAGTTTTCCAGCTGTATTTGGATACGGATAGATTGTAAATATATATTGCTCTTTACCTCATTTATGTGAATAAGCCAAACAACATGTTTGAGCTAACAAATTAACATGAATATAATTTTATGTAAAGCTCTCCGGAGCCCTGGAACTGGTCTAGGGTGAGAGCTATATGGACTTACCAATAAATAGAAAGGATAAACAAAAATTACTAGTCTGTAATAATTGATTGCGAGTCTTGTTTGGCAAAAAAACGTTTTTCCCATGTTTTGTCGTTTAACAAAATATGGTCCCCGCCGGAAGGCGTAAGAAAAAAAGTAAAATACAAAACTAAACTCTATACAATCTCTTCTTTCCACCTCACAATTTGAGATTACTATACTTTCTAAATTCACATCACAGTCACTCAATTCACTCAGCAGTTATCGGCATCTGTTTGCTGTCAATTTCGAGATACGGGAAATTGTTGGGTTGAGTTTGTATCAATAACAAACAGACTTCTTCTGGAACTTTTTTCGCATCAAAACGCTTCATCGTAGGTCTAGAACCTGGGCCAACCCAAAATTTCCCGTTGAGATTGATACGTTCTGGATACTGATAGGCGACGTCTATGAGAATCTCTGTGAAGTGAAACTTCAGTCAGATATTGAGCTTTTGGAGCACCAATGAGAGGGCATCAGAGACACTTAGATTATTAAATGTCTCTAGTAATCCCGCCAATTCTCAGCTAATCTTAGGCAAGTACTGGCAGATAAAGTCGTATCTATCGTGATATCCAAGTGTCTGTGGTACTTGCGGTGGAAAGAGGTAAGCATCACCAAATTTAGGACTAGGAAGTGATCTGAGTTTCTCTTCATAGTCTTTTCTATCCCAATCATAGATTCACAGATGTTCAAAGGTTTCAATCTTTGCCATAAATCTAAACATCATCAAATTACATAACCACAATGGAAAATTATCTCTGAGATGAGCGAGTTTTGTGTGAATATATATCGTCTGTTTGTCTAGTTCTCTATAGGCATTACAAAATCTATAGGTTTGCAATATTGGATCATCCGTTCGTGGTCAATCTATTCAATCGTTCTTCTGGTGCCAGATTTCCATTCTTTTTTTAGCATATCACCAAAATGCATCAAGCAAATCTGAATCAAAATCATGTTCAGAAGTTGGTTTCTGTGATATGTTTGTATGTGTATATTTGGATCGATGTCTGTAAATACTAGGATTAAACATTGTCATAATAAAAAATAAACTAGACCGTGATAGCCTAGTTTATTTGAATATTTCAGTCAATTTCAATGGTATTATGAGTTCATTTTTAGTTTTTGAATTTCAAGTTCCAATTGCTCAATTTCGTCCTTAACTGATTGTATTTCTTCTCTCTTTTTTGTGATGATTTCAGGTGATCATCAGTTATTATTGAGGCTACTAAGGAGATTTCTGACATATTGTAAATAGTCTTGTTTCTCAGCAAGCTTCTTGGTAAGTGCAGCTAAACAGAAAGGATTGTCTTTGCTGAAACGTTTAATTCCAATCGTGATATCAATGATATCTTCTTGAATATAACTACTTGGAGCATGCTCATTATATGGTAAATAGGTAATATCATCAGCATGAAGTGTTTTTTGAAGTAATGTTTCATGACTTTGGCAAAATTTCAAAAAGTCAGGGTTTGCTTTGATAAATATACTCACAGGGTCATGCTTTTTGCAAGACAGCCCTGCTTTAAGTGATACAAATTTATCTACCAAATCCATAAACAACGAAATCAGATAGCTCTTTTGAAGTCCTGGGAAGAAATTATCTGGGAATGGGTCTGTGATATTTCCGTCAAATCACATTTTTTGCCAGAGGTCACTAGTCATCAAAGGTGCGTATGGGAAAAATAATTTAATAAGAATCCCAGCAACTAGAAGACTAATATCATGAGAGCGAACTGATGGAATTGTTTTAATGAGTTCAATATATTTAGTAGAGAAATCTTCTTTCATAAATTGTAAAAGTCTATGAGAGAAGGCAGCAATATCTACTGGATGTTCAATTGTTTTTATATCTTCAAGTAGAGATTGAGTGACTCAAATAAGCCAGTTATCAAAAGCATGAATATCGTCGATTCCTCAAAGGATCTTGTCATAAAGTGCTTCAAGTGTTCCAAATGATTCCTGTTCATCAAAGAAACTTGTTTTAATAAATCTACTAGCATTCCAAAATGTATGGAGAAGTTCCATTGTTTCTTGAAGAGCCTCTTCGCTATGAGCTGTTTTAGCATGGTGAGCATCCATCAAATGCCATCTGACAATGTCTGATCAGTAGGTTTGAATATGTGATTTGATTGTTTGAACATCTCGATTTGTAGTGCTTTTATTTGGGGCTACTGGTGTATAAAACAATGATTTTGACCATGGAAATTTATCTTCGAGAAGATATGCCAATAGGGTACAACTAGCAAATTTCTGGCGTTCTTGTTCAGAAAATAATGTAATTGGTAATGCTGTTATATTTTGATTATCAAAGAATCCACAAGCATCTAGTACAAGGAAATGATGCAAAAGGTAGGTACTAATCGTTTCTTTACTTTGTGTAGCATTAGCAAGTATTGCATCCATTTGAGTAAGATCAAATGAGAAAATTCCTTGTTTATCTACACTAAGAGCAAATGCATTTTCAAGTATAGCTAATAATGTATTTATAGCTGATTCATTTGTTACATCATCAGTAAGTATTTTGATTGTTTGCTCTAATTCTTGAACTTCTTTTGCATATTGAGGATAACGTGTTTTATAGAGTTCTATTCGCCCTCCCAAAAGAGTTTGATCTTTGATAAATCCAGGAGAGAAGAAACAGGTAATAGCATCTTCCAATACAAAACGTGGATTTAAATTTCACTCTTGAATAGCATGGAAAACAAATAATGAAATCAGAATCTTATTTTTTGTTGGTTTCTTTTCTACAAAAGCATCAATAATTGTATCTTCCTCTACAATAATGGTTTGATCATCTTCTTTTGTCCAAACAGGTAAGCGATATCCGAGCAATGATGGCGTAGACACTGGAAAAATATGTGACACCTCTGGGAGATTATCTCCAAAACATTCACGTGTTTTTTCATCATTGAGAAATGACTGCATAATAGTTTCAGGGATTTCTAAGAATCGTCCTTTATGTGTACGTGTGATGAGTTTTTCATTTGTAATTCTAGAATACGGGATTTTTCTCGTAATAGGATGCTTATCGATAAGATTTCCAATATCAGAAAGGTTTTGAATAATATTTCCAAGAAATTGATCTACTGGTTTACCAGCAAAAAGTCCTGCATGTTCAGAGAAATTCCCGTAAGAATCATATGATTCTACATTTAAAGGGAGGTCATGATCTTTCGCAATAGACAATGATAAATCATCATGAGCTGGTGTAATTCTCATAATCCCACCATGACTCGCAAAATCAACTCTATCATCTAATATAATAGGTATTGTTTTGTTTATTATTGGGATGATAGCCATTTGCCCTTTGAGTAATTTGGCTTTTTTGTGAAGGGGATTGAATGCAATAGCTACATCTCAGAACATTGTAGACGCATCTTCTATATAGACATCGAGAGAGTGATTTTTTGTACTCACAAAATACTTAACTGTATATGCAGTCATATCTTGAATTTCAAATTTAACATTTTCAGGCGGAGCAATTGTTTGGTATCTAGTATTTCGGTATACACTTTGATACGTATTTTTGATACATCATTTTGCAAAAAGTTTTGCAAACAGACTTCCCACACGAGAAGAAAATTCTGGTAATATACTAATGTATTCTTGTTGAGTGAGTCCACCAAGTCCTAAGCTATACAACAAGAGATCTGTCTCTTTTTTCTGTTTAATCAGTGATTTAGCATCAGAAAGTGCAGGCTTGCTTATAACATCATCATAATAGAAAAATGTGAAAGGGACGACTGGTGATTGTGTGTGTGCATGTCGTAAACGATAGACATCGATTCGAGTAAGCATAGAAAGTGATTCTATAGACAACGAGTCAGATAATGCAAGGGGGCAACCTAGAAATGGGGTGGATTTAGATGAGTCTGTGAGGAGTTTGCTAATTGATGGTACTTGCACAAAAAGTTCTTTTGAAGAAGGGGTTTTTGGAAAAATTGCCATAGACAAATAACAATAACAATAAAAAGGCTTACATCTTGTTGTATCCGTATACTCTATAAGAACCATAAAAAAGTAGACTAATAAACACAAATAATAGAATATTTTCTACAGGTCAGGTTTTAACTTTTTTGATATCATCCATTACTATCGTTTTTCCATCTTTACAAATAGCTTGAACCGCATAGTAACTGAATTTTTCTGCTTTTGCATTTGGATTAAATGGATATTCAAATTTTGTATCAGTTGTTTCGCTTACTTTTTGCATATGTTCAATATCTGTCTTTTCTTCAGATCTATAAATAATGTATTTTTCTACATTTTGTACTCAACTTCGTGTTAATAGGTGAGAACTTCATTCAATAACATCATTGACTTTGATCCCTTGGACAGTACAAGATAAATCAGTTGCGTCTCCTACGGTTGTATTTACCAATTCGGAGACAGTTCCGATGATTTTTCAATTAGCATCAATAGGACTGATTTTAAAATAATATTTTGTCCCAGAAGTGAGATTTTCTAAAATAAGTTCCTTTGCAGTGACTGTTTTTGTTTGATCTAAATTATCAGCAGATGTCCCATAAGAAACAAGATATTTAGGAGCATCTCCGCCTTCTACATCCCAAGTAAGTGTTACTTTTGTCTTGTATACAGAATCAGAAAAAATTCTTACTTTACCAATTGAAGTACCCGTCTCTACTACCAACATAGATATATTACTATATGATTTAGATGTTCAGTTTGTTGATATATCAAGAGAGACATTAAGTTTTCCTTCTGTGTCTACGGTAAGCTCCTTGCTAAATGATCCTTCTGAGTCCATATCCATAGGTGCAGATCTTCCATTACTCAGCTTAATTGTTGCTGATGTTACAGCAGTGCTGGTTTTGACAGTAAATGTTACTTTATCTCAAGCTTTGACTGTGTTCCCAGGAAGTATTTGAATGCTATTGAATGTACTGTCTGTAGCTGGATCATACGTGAACTCTATAGATTCAGATTCAGCAATTACTGTATCATTGATATCTGAAATTCTAGCAGAGATGGTGTTTTTTCCATCATTAAGCCCATTGATATATCCTACAAATCATCAGTTATCATCAGTTGTTCCTTCGTATGCAGATGTATCGTTTAAGAGTATTTCAAAAGGAGAATTTTTGACCCCACCTGTTCCTATGACTTCAGCAACATCACTTTTGATTGTGCTTCATTTACTAGGAGAAGAGATAGAAAGTGATTTGTCTCCTGCTTCTGAACCGTGAGATGTTGCGCCGACAATAACTGATTTTTCTCATTTTATTGTGTCTTCAGAAATATCAGACGCGGTTATAGTAAACGTTCCTGCTTTTTTGATAATAAGTCATTTAGAAAATGTTTTTACTCCCTGATCTTGTCCAAGAAACGAATAAAGCCCTTCACTAGGTACAGTATAATCTGCAGTATCTAAAGAACCATTAACATCTATAAACACATCTCATTGGTAGTCTTTTACAATATCTCCATTTGCTCTAACAGCAGTAATAGTTACATCAACAGGTGTATTTACATCAAAACTGCTTGGAGAAACTTCAACTAAGAACATATCAGGCGTTTGTTGAGCAAACGCAAAAGGTATTGAACTGATTGTTATGATAGCTGCTAAAAGAATCTTTCCAAGAGAACGCATCGGGTGATGGGGAGAAGATAAAGACAAATTATTTTCAGTGGTTTACTGTAGGTGATAATTTTCAAATAGCTAATCAACCTTGTTTATTATCAATAGTGCTACTTGCATCTTCAATCAAGATATGTTGTGATGATCATGAAAACGGCACATAAAATAGACTCTGGTGCGGATCAATAGAAGAGACATCAGTAAATCCTAGAACAAATGACCCAGATTGTTGGCTTTTGATGGTATATGTCGTTTGACTAAATGATTTAGTAAGATCAATAGAAATTGTTGTAGGATCGTACGCAATAGCAATTTCTATGAGTCACAGTTTCGCTCCGCTCAATGGCATAAATATATCTAATGTTTGATTGTCTGTCTTATATGCAATATCCCATTGTTTTGTTTCAACTTCTTGAATCTCTTGAAGATTCAATACACTAGAAACAAAAAGATCCGGATGTTTGATAATATATATACTAGAGAGAGACAAAACAACTGCTATGACAAGGAGTTTTAAATGGTGAGTAATACGAGTCATACTCAAAGGGAAAGCAATAAAAATCACGAGATATTAAATTTGCTTGTAACTTTAATATAAATTCGGTAAATGTATAGCGAAATAAAGCACAAAATCAAATCAAAAATTTGACAAATAGTGCAGTACTATGTATACTTATTTCAAAGCTTTTATCTTTCTTTTGTTCAATGAATAAACGACTTAAAAAAATAGCTGTATTCCTTTTGTTTTCTCCAGTATGTTTGACCTTTGCTTCCTCTGATAATTGGGGTGGTTATTGAACAAAACCAATAGAGGTTTTGGACTCTGTTGTAGGTGAAGCAAACAAAACCGATCAAATTCAAGAAACGGCTCTTGATGGGATAAGTAATGATCAAGGATCATACCAATCAGAATATCAAATCGCAAATACTTTGGATTATTTGAGACTCCATATTGCTACATATTTGCAATGGATAGTATATATTGGACTCAGTTTATCTGTTATTTTGTTGATCTACAATGGATTTTTGATGGTTACTCATGTAGTGCATAAATCTGGTGATTTTTCTAAGATCAAAAAAAATATTATGTATATTGTTATTTGAGTAATTATTCTTACAAGTTTTTATGCAATTATTAAATTGGTGGTAGGATTATTAAATAGTGTATTCGGAACAAACAGTTCTGGTGATACAGGATTCTAAATCGTTACGTGATTATATTCTGCTTTATTTTAACTTTCATCTCATGAAACGTCTACTTTCTTCTTTCAAATATGTATTGGTTGCAGGGCTCTTCCTTTGTGTTCTATGAGTTTCTAAAACATTTGCAGCAGCTCCTACATTTGATGATAATTTTGCCAAATATATGACATCTACAGGTGCAGATCAATATGGAAGAGTAGAATCTGTATTTAACTTCTCTAATTGTATTAAAAGAGACAGATCTATAGAAGAAAATATTAGAAATATATTTTACCCTAGCACGACAAATGGAACGTCAGAATGTTCTGCTACAAAATGAGGATTCCTTCGAGATGCAGTCAGGGTTATTACTTTTGGATTAATCTTCTTGTTTGTAGTTATTTCTGGAATGGGATTTTTGTTGAATGCTTCTGAAGGTGGTAAAAAATCAGCCATGAATCTGGTATATATCGCGTACGGTTCTTTTTTGGTATACGGTTCGGTTTGGATATTGGGATATGTATTGAATGTAGAAAATATTACCTGATCAGCTGATCTGGTAAATAATGTACAAAATAATTTGTTTTTGCAAATTCTTAGTTTTTTCAAAGTATTAGCCTTCTTTATCGCTATCGTAATGATGGTGGTTACAGGGTTCAAAATGATGTCAGCACTCGATAAAGAAGACAAAATCAAAGAAGGAAGAAAATGACTTGTAAATATTATTATTGCTCTTGTCCTTATTAAGATTGTGGATTATGTGTTTTATATAGCGCAGTCAGTAAGTTTTGCAGCCAAGGCAAGCGCTCTAATCCTAGATGTCGCCAAAGTGTTGTGATGGGTATTGGGTATTGTATTTGTTTTGTGATTAATATTTGCAGGATATAGTATGTTTATGTCAAACGGAGATGAAAAGGCTATGAAGAAAACAAAATCAATTTTGATGAATATCTTTATGATCTCTCTAGTATTGTTCTTCTTCTTGTTGATTATCTATGAAATTTTCAAAGAGTTTGTGAAATAAATATAATAATATAATTCCAAAAATAACTTGCTACTTTACTGAGAAAAAACTATATACAATAAAAGTATTTAGTTTTTTTCTTATTAAAAAATGACAAAACGTATAATCACGTATGAAGATCTAGAACAGAAGTGCGTTTTGCTTGCCGAGAAGATCATACAAAGTGAGTATGCTCCCAATATGATTATTTCTATTACTAGAGGAGGTCTTTTGTCAGCTTATTTTTTAGCGGATTCTTTGGGTATCAAAAGTATAGAAACTATAAATATTAGTAGCTATCTAGAATGAATCGCAGAAGAAATCAAAGATGAAACAAAATTTGCCAAGGATTTCTCTGAATTCAACTGCTTGATTATAGACGATCTCGTAGATAGTGGAAAAACTATGGAATATATTCTTTCTCATTATAAATTTAGTCCAGGTCAGGTCAAAATTGCAACTATTTTTGCTAAAGAAAAATCCAGACTTATGCCAGATTTTTTCGTAGAAAAAGTCCCAGCAGAGGAGTGGATAGTTTTTCCATATGAAAGATAAAATAAATAAGTTATATTATATTATTGTTTGTTTTTATATAATATTAGTCTGTATGTTCTCCCCAAAAAATAGTAAATACTGAGTTGCTTCAATTTTCTTATTTTTTAGTTTTTTGATTGTTTCAAATACATTAGCTGATAGTGTATGGAACAATAATAATTTTATCAATGATTCTTTTTGGAGAGCTAGTCCGACAAATACTCAAATCAAAGAAGCTATTTTTGGTAATGCTAGTGATACAAAAACCGCTTATACTCAAGAACGATCTTCTAATATATGTAGTACATGAAGTATAAATATTGTGAATGTACAAAATTATACTATAAGTGGAGTAAATAGTTTGCCACAGAATCTTGCTGCAAATACGATATATGTTTTGTCTTCATGAAATTATATAACAAACGATCAAATACTTTATGGATGAAATTGTATTGCAGTAATAGGAAGATGAATAGTAAAAATATATAGTAATTCTTGATCTATAGCGGCAATTATTAAATCCACAGCTAGAGAAAATATAATATTATCAGATGTGAAAATTGATGGATTAGGTGATTGATTGTGAGGTATCCGTTATGATTGAAATTACGCTTCAGGTACTTCTTACTGAATATATTTTTACACTACCAAAAATTCGAATATAAATTCGGTTAGTGTCTATAATAATAAATACTGAATGCAGATAGAAAAAAACGAAAACACAGTCATAACAAACAGCTTAGCTTACAACAACTCTGCATACTGAATTACCCTACTTACAAATACATTGCCAAATTATATACACAACACACAAGTATTTAATAATAATAATGTATGATTCAATATCAGCAATAGTACATGACAGATTTTAAGTAACTCTCAGTTTTATAATAATAAATTTCAATGAATTGTCCTTAATAATGCAAAAAACTCTATTATATCGAATTGTATGAGTTATAATAATTCTCGATATTGAATTCGTTTTCAGAGCAATTCCTCAAACAACATAATAAATAATTCTCGATTTTTCAACAACAGTAATACATGAGCCTTCCTTGAAAGTTGAGCAGGCAATAAATTTTATGGGTCTATCAAACTATTTAACAATGCGTCATCCTCATCAGCAAATACATTGGTATGAGGCATAAGTGCTTGAGCTGCTTGAGATGCTCAGGTATCTTGACTATGACGAAGTGATGGTGTTGTTGATACCTGATTAACAGTAGGATATCCATATATAACAAATCCGAAGACAAACGATGGAAGAGATTTGATTTCTGGTACAGCTCGATCATCTACAAATAGATCAAACAAATTTCGAACATGAGTTGAATTTATTAGTTTTTCTTATAGTACTTGAGTAATTAAACAGACTAGAGCTATAAATTATAATGGTATCACGTATGGATTGTCAGACTTGTTGTATGATACAAACAAAACTATTTCACAGATATCTTTTGCTAATTCAAATCCAGATCAATTTATCTTTTCTGGAATCACAGGAGCTGAATTAAATCAAGTATATACATCAAATATAATTACCTTAGCGGGTATGGATACATGAATTTCTGAGAATATAACACTATTTGGATCATGAGTATTATTTAAAAATGAGACAAATATTGGAACATCAGGGACAGGACAAAATGGAGATCAATTTTATATCCAAATGATCTCTAGCTCAAATTATAGTATATCAAATACAGGAACTCTTTTGATAGGAACTACATCATCTGATTTTGTCCTTACTACAAAGGATCAAATTATAGATAATATACCAGATGTATTTTCTTTTTCTGGAGTAATAGATGCAGAATTAAGTCAAACGTATTCATCTAACACTATACTACTTACCGGTATGGATCCAGCTGCACAGATATCAGTATCATTATCTGGATCATGAGTACTCTTTAAGAATGGAACAAATATAGGGACATGAGGGACAGGACAAAATGGAGATCAATTCTATATTCAAATAACATCTAGCTCAAATTATAATACAATTAAAATAGGGACTTTATTGGCTAATACAATTTCATCAATATATTCTGTATCAACCAAGATAGATACAGTATTCCCAATATTTACATGAATTACGAGCTGAACGACATATAACCAACCAGTATCTATCTCTTTTTCTGATTCAAATTTATCAGGAGCCACATTAAATGGATCTGTGTATATTAGTTGAACAACTATTTCAACAGAATGAGATTATATTTTTGTGGTGAGTGATACAGCATGAAATAGTACAGGTGCAACATTTAGAATTGCAATACCCAAAACCATTACTATCACGTTTGATACAAATATTAGTACATGAATAGTCACTAAGGCACCAGTTAAATATAACAAAAATATTGCATATGGAATGGTATTTGATGATGGGTTAGATGATTGATATCAACCAGCCTTTAAGTATTTAAATGGGGGACAAATATCAGGACGAAATGTCAACTTCATTGCACCATGATTATATTCAACAGATGGAGCAGGAAATGATGTTGCATTTAGATGATGATATGCATGGTACTCTGTAAATGGAGCTTGGAGCGATTTACATATAAATACACCAAGCTATATAACATGGACTCAGCTTAGAGAGACGTACCAAAATGGTTGGGATCTTCTAAATCACGGATGGAGCAGTTCTGCATATCCAACATCTGGTCAGTTGTTTTCATATCCAGACAATCCTCCTGGAACTACAGGGCTAGATTATGCATACGAAATCAGAAAAAATTATGAATATGTAAGGGATCATATATGAATATCTTGAGTGTCTTTAACTCATTTTATATTGCCTAGTTGAGATCCTGCTTATACACAGCCAGCATGGGATCAATGATATAAGTCTGTTTCATCTCAAGGTACAAACAATGGATCAAATGGAATAAATATTTACGAGACAGTAGATCTCAATCATTTTCAGATGAATAGAAAATATACAACATCTCAAAACTCTGATTTTTCAAATGTTAGTAATGATGTAGACACATTGATGACAAATAGTCTAAATCCCACAACAAAGCTTTGGAGACAATCATTTACTCATTGAGTCGTGTTTACGGGGAATAATAACTGATGAATGGATTTTGGTCTATGGCAATATTTAATGGATCATATCTCAAATATATATGGTAAAAAAGGATCTGACAATATCCGATTTGCCTGACCACAAGAGGTTTATGAATATATTGCAACCAAACAATCCACTAATATCAATACTATCGTCAGTGGAAATCAATTAATAATTAACTTGGATACACTGAATGTTCCAAGTGATCTCAGAAGAAGAGCATTATCATTGTTAGTGACTTGAGCAAATGCTAATATTTCTTCAATAGATTACCAGAATGGGGCATTTACCTATCATTCAGAAAATAAAAATTCTTGATTGATAAATCTAGAAATGGGTGACTATTATTTGACAGATAGAGATCCATCAAATTTCTCATTTAATGCGATTACTTGAGCAAATTCAAATTCTGTATATACATCAAATATCGTTACCTTAGATGGTATGAGTCCTGGATTAAACAATATTATTTATCTTAGTTGAGCTGGATCATTATATAAGAATTGAGTCTCTGTATGAATAAGTTCTACTGGTACAAATTGAGATATATTCTATATATCAATTACTTCAGCATCTGGATCATTAGCGACCACAAAAACAGAATTAAAAATAGGAACAAAGACTGTATTATTCTCTGTGGGTACAAAACCAGTAATGATATATTCAACCACAGGGACCACAAATCAGGACGTTATTTCGACGCTTGTATTGGACGACACGTGAACAATTATCACAAACAATGGATGAAGTACAAGTTATGTATTCACATGAAATGGAAGTTTCACATTCACGTATATAGATCAAGCAGGGAATACAGGAAGCACAGTAGCAACAGTAAACAATATAGATAAAACAGGAATCTTTGGAACAATAAATTACAGTACAACGTGAATCACAAACGAAAATGTAACAGCGACAATCAGTCTCAATAAAACAGGAACAATCACAAATAACTGATGAAACACAAGTTACACATTCACGTGAAATGGAAGTTTCACATTCACGTATATAGATCAAGCAGGGAATACAGGAAGCACAGTAGCGACAGTAAATAATATAGATAAAACAGGAATATTTGGAACAATAAATTACAGTACCACAGGAATCACAAACGGAAACGTAACAGCTACAATTAGTCTCAACAAAACAGGAACAATCACAAATAATGGATGAAGTACGAGTTATGTATTCACGTGAAATGGTAGTTACATCTTCACATATATAGATCAAGCAGGGAATACAGGAAGCACAGTAGCAACAGTAAATAATATAGATAAGTCACCTTCATTACCAATAATTGACGTTACTATAAATACATGAACTGAATTAGAATCATTTACATGATGACAACTCTTGTTAACAGGAACAACATCTACATGAGCAGTATTTAACCGATCTTGAGAAGTTGTTATTTATTCAAGTTGATCGGTGAATAATTATCTTTCATTCATTGTAAGTGGAGCTATTATCGAATTTAGTTGATGGGATAATATATTATGGGCACCAAATCCTTTGATATCCGTAGATACATGAAAAGCAGATTTTTGAGAGCCATGAGTGCCTGCACAGACAACATGAAATACAATTAGACAAATATTAGAGACTATAAAAGTATGATCTACGGGATCCAGTTTATATATAAGTGGTTCATACTTCAAAATCTCATACAAAGTAGATTCTGGTACTGTAGGAAGTTGAATAAATATTATTAGATCAGAAAATTGATATGATTGGGAAGAGAATACGCCAAATAGCCAATGTATTTTAGATACAGGTAAAATGTGTATTTTCTATACAGATCGTTTATCTTATTTTGCAATGATCAAAGAGTCCAAGAAACAAACTAGTTGATGAAGTAGTTGAGGTGGTGGGTGAAATTCATCAAAAACAACTCCGACATGTATTTTATCAGATCTTGTTTGTGTTAATAATTCTTATCAAAAGAAAGATTGATCATCATGTAGTTTATGATATGAAGGTACAATATGTGAGAGTATTTCTATATCTACAGGAACTGTGATAGTTTGAACAGGGCTATGATGATATTCAGAGGAACTCATAAATGCTTATTTGTGGGCTTTATATAATTGAATAACTACAAAAACAACAATACAAGATGCAAAAATGGAAGGTCCATTATTGAGAAGCGATTTAGCCAAAATGATGTCACAATATGCTAGCAATGTGATGAAGAAAACGATCCCAACTACTAGTAATTGTATCTTCTCAGATATTCCAAATGACAAGAATTTACGTTCATATGTAAATACTGTTTGTCAGTTATGATTGATGTGAAAAAACACAGGACAATTATTTAATCCTGATGCTGAGGTTACAAGAGCTCAATTTGGAACTATACTTTCTAGATTATTGCGATGAAGTAAGTTTGATAGCTTATGAGAATACCGATATAAGGCACATCTTACTGCACTACAGAAGCAATGAATCATGAAAAAAATAGATAACCCAATTATGAAAGAGTTGAGATGACGAGTTATGCTTATGTTGAATAGACTAGCCATCTGAGGATAATTTGAGTATACTAAAAAACAGGGACTATTGTTCCCTGTTTTTTAATGTATTTAATATTTTTTACAAAACCTCTTCCTCGAAATCGTCGTCATCATCTTCATCATCATTGTCGCCATCCTCCACAGACTCTCTATCTTCTTCATTTTCAGCAGGAGTTCCGTCTTCATCATCATCGTCTTCATCATCCAAATGAGCTTTGATAAGACCATAGTGGTATCTAGTGAATAATTTTTCTTGAATTTTAATGGTTGGAAACATAGGAATAGAGAATATATAAATAGAACAGTCTCACAATATATACCTATAACTCAAAAACAAGAGAAAAACTTAGTTTTTTCTTTTTGCATTTACCACAAAAAACCTTATAGTCTCGTTAGACTAGTGGGCAGAGTTTGCTAGCATCTTATAAAAAATGGTAGTCCAAATAGTGATTACTATCTGTTATAAGAAGCTAACCTCTCGTCCAAAGTGGTCTAATTTTTATTTTTTCTACAAACACATGGCAATTCCAAAGAAAGAATTCAACGTGTTTTCTCAGTCTTTCGACTGGTCAGGAAAACAACTTTCCTTCGAAACAGGAAAATTAGCAGTACAAGCTGATTGTTCTTTGCAAATCGGAATAGGAGAAACAGCATTACTTTGTTCTACCGTTATGGAACAAAATCCAAGATCAGACATGGACTTTTTGCCATTGATGATCGACTTTAGAGAAAGTTTCTCAGCTGCTGGAAGAATCGGAGGTGCGGCATACAGAAGAAGAGAAGGAAGACCTTCTGACTCAGCTGTTTTGTACTGCAGACTTGCAGATAGAGCCTTGAGACCTATGTTTCCAAAGGGAATGATCAATGATGTAGTTATCACTATTACACCTCTTGCTTTGGATCAAGAATTGGATCTCGGAGTTATGACAATAGTTGGATCATCTCTTTCTATCTTAGCATCTGGAATCCCTTTTGATGGACCAGTTGGAGCTGCTCAAATTGGATATATTGATGGACAATTTATCATCAATCCAACAAGAACACAACTCAAAACATCTCTTTTTGCTCTCCTTGTGGCAGGTAAAAAAGGATCTATCAATATGATTGAATGTGAAGCTAATGAAGTTCCAGAAGACCTTTTGAAGGAAGCATTTGTAGTTGCACAAAAAGCTATCGATGATTCTTGTGATTATCAGGCAGAATTCTTGGCTAAACTTCCAATTTCTCCAAAAACTATCACATACAACAAACCATCTGACGCACTTATCGCATATGTTTCTTCTATTATCACTCATGATAAATTGGAAGCTATGACAGGAAACAGTAAAGTTCCTTTCAACGATTTGATGAGTCTTTATGAAAAAGAGACAATTGCATTGGCAAAGGAATATGCGTCAGAAGACAACAAAGAAGAATTCTCAGAAGCCAAAGTTAAAATGGCAGTATTCCAAGTGATCAAATACTTCATCCGTCATCGTACTATCGATACAGGAAAGAGAATTGATGATAGAACAGTTATGGATATCAGACCTATTTTCTGTGAAACTGGATTATTTCCAAGAACACATGGAACAGGATTGTTCCGAAGAGGAGATACACAAGTACTTACAACGGTGACATTAGGATCTCCTGGTGATTACCTTATCCTCGATGATATGGAAAACGAAAGAGTGAAACAAAGTTATATGCACCACTATAATTTCCCTCCATTCTCAGTTCACGATGCGAAAGCAAGTAGAGGAACAGGAAGAAGAGAAATCTGACACGGAAGATTGGCTGAAAAAGCTCTTGAACGTATGATTCCTAACAAGGACATCTTTCCATATACTATCAGAGTAGTATCTGATTGTATGGGATCTGGTGGATCAACGTCTATGGGATCTGTATGTGGTTCTACATTGGCTCTTATGGATGCAGGTGTGCCAATTATTAAGCCAGTTGCAGGTATTGCAATGGGTCTTATGACTGATCACGATGAAGCAGGAAATATCACTAAACATGCTGTCCTCAATGATTTGATGGCAACAGAAGATTTCACAGGAGATATGGATTTCAAAGTAGCGGGTACAAAAGATGGAGTTACTGCTATCCAATTAGATACAAAGCTTAAGGGTATCACTATGGAAATCGTACATGAAACAGTTTCTAGAGCTATTGCTGGATACAAAGATATTATGGATGTAATGTTGGCGGCTCTCCCAGCTCCAAGAGCAAGTGTTGGTAAATACGCACCAAAAATGCATATTATCAAAGTTGCTATGGATAAAGTGAAAGAAGTTATTGGAAAGGGAGGAGAAATGATCAACAAGATTATCGAACTTTCTGGAGGAGTTAAGATTGATTTCGAAGAAGATGGAACTTGTTTCATCTCTCATCAAGATCAAGCTTGTATTGATAAGGCTGTAGAAATGATCAAAGAAATTATTACAGATCTTGAGGTTGGACAAGTATTTGACGCTAAAATCACAAGAGTAGAGGATTATGGATTATTTGTTCAATTACCTAAGAAGAAGATGGGACTTTGTCATATCTCTCAACTTGGACAAAAATATGCTACACCACTTAGTAATCACTTTAAAATAGGAGACATGATAAATGTAACTATCGACAAAGTTGATCATGATGGTAAAATAGGAGTAAAAAAAACAGCATAATTGAAATTACTAAGAAGACCGACGAAATGTCGGTCTTTTTTTTGTAATCAGAAATTGTTTGTAAATTTTGCAAAAATTTGTTTATAAATTTCGCAAAAATTTGCTTAATAGAAAATTCTCAATATAATTATCATATAATCTTTATTTTCTTCTCATATAGAAAATGGCAATTAATTTTGATGACTGTGCTTTGGTTGGTATTGTAAATCCCAATACTCATTGTACGCAAATTAATTATATTTCAAGAGATGATCTAGATATCCCACAGAAATCATTGATTTTGTTTGATTCTCAAATCAAATATATAGAGATAGAAGAACACGTTTCTTTTAAAGGTGTCAAAATCTATGTCAGAGGAGAGGAATGATCTATCAATATTAATTTCCCATTAGAGGAAGTTGAGTTATATGACTTATTTCTGAGATCATTGTATAATAAATAATTTTAATTTTCTTTCTGATTATATATGGCAGATTTCTCTATTATTCAACATATCGCAGATGATATTAAAACCATAACAATTCAAGGTGCTACAAACATCGCAAAAGCCGCTTGTGAAGTAATGCAAAATGAGCTTAAACGTCAGCTTTTTTCTTCTCATGAGGAAATGCTAGACTTTGTCGTAAAAGCCTCTCAAATTCTTATTGATGCCAGAGAAACTGAACCATTACTCCGCAATGGAATGAAGTATGCTAAATCTAAAATTGCTCAATGAGCAACACAAGCTGAACTCTCTGATGCGTTTGGAGAATATCTTGGATGGATCGAACGTGAAGAAGCCTCAAGACCAATGATTGGTGCAGAATTGATTCAAGATGGAGAACAAATTGTAACACATTGTCATTCTGGATCAGTAGTGAAAGTTCTTACAAAAGCGCGAGATTCAGGAAAAAAAATTCATGTTTACAATACAGAGACAAGGCCTTTGTACCAAGGAAGAAAAACATCTATGGATCTTTTTAAAGCTGGAGTTCCAGATACCATGATCACTGATGATATGGCGCCATTCTTTATAGATAATAATTATGAAAACAATATTCATATCCATCGTGTTTTCCTAGGATCGGATTGTATTAGACCAAATGGGGATACGTTCAACAAGGTAGGAAGTTTTGCAATCTCCTTGTCAGCAGCACAATCCAATGTACCGCTGTATATCGTAGGAAGTCTCTTAAAAATAGATATGACGAGAACCATAGGAATAGAAACCAGATCTGGATCAGAGCTTTGGCCAGAAGCTCCAGTAGGAATTGATATTCTTAATTATGCTTTCGACATGGTACCTGCTAAATATATTACAGGAATTATTACAGAATTCTGAGTAATTAAACCGCAAGATCTTGAAGCAGAAGTTCAAAAACATTATCCTCGAATGCTCCAATAATCCAATTTCCAAGTAAACAAAAAAGCCATCCCATTGGGGTGGCTTTTCCTATAATGAAGTATTTTTGGTTATTTATCACATAGGAAATTTAAAACATTTCCTATTCCGCTTTGCGGGACTTGTCCTACGGATAAGTAGGGTAAAATCGACGTTGTACCACTTGATGTGGCATAAAAACTTCTTTAGAAAGTTCCGGCGTCTTATTTATTATCACGAAGTGCTCTATAAGCCAATGTCTCTGCTAAATTCATAAAAGGAATAGTTCGGAATAGACCTATACACAATGTTAAGACACCAAGGAGTTGCACCAATCAAGTCACAATACTAATCACAATAAGACTTCGTACTGATCATTTTGTCATCTTTCGACTAGTTGTGATGGAATCCCAAATCCCCATATCTTTATCCAAAATTAATGTAGTCACAAAAAATAATCTAGTTTGGATAATAATTCAAGGAACGATAAACAACAATAATCCAACAATCGTAAAGATGGTAGTCAGAATTTTAGCTACAAATGCTTTTCCTGTCTTTTTAAGGTCAATAATCCCATCATTAAAATTAGTTTCTTTATTGTCCAATAACTTTAGTGATATATTGATAAATCACATGCTCAGCCAAGCAGAAAACAAAGATAAGACTACACTCAGAAATCCAGCCAATAATTGAGCATTTTCAGTCATTGTTTTTTGAGCTTCAGGATCAAATCCTGTATTAATGATATTGATAATAAGGACGATTAGCAAAAGAAGGCTAAATTTGCGAACATGTTTTTTTGCAAATTCCCAAGCTTGTTTATAGATTATGCTGCGGTTTAATTCTCAATGAATTTCTCTAAATGTTTCTGGATGGTCACCATCAATAATAATTTTTTTGGCCATTAGATTACTATAAAAAAGGTAAAATTAAGCTGATTTTTTGATAGAGTCGGATATTCATTCGATGGCTTTCATTATTTCAATAGGGATCATCCATACTGTTGTATTTGATGCATCAGAACTTATATCATTGATTGATTGAAGTGTCCTAAGGTGCAATGCACCAGGAGCAGTCCCCAGTAATTTAGCGGCTTTTTGAAGATTTTCTGCGGAAGCAAGTTCTCCTTCTGATGTTATGATTTTAGCTCTTTTTTCTCTCTCTGCTTCAGCTTGCTTTCCAATTGTTCTTTTGAGATCATCTGGAATATTGATGTCTTTAAGTTCTACAGACAACACATCGATTCCTCGAGAATCTGATTTTTCATCTACGATTTTTTTGATTTCCATACTTGCTTCTTCTCTTTTTGCAAGAAGTTCATCCAATTCAAATTTACCTACAATATTTCTCATAGTTGTTTGAGCAAATTGAGTCATTGCATAATCGAGATATTTTACATTAATCACAGATCTATCTACCTGGTCTTCCTTAACTCTATAATAAATTACAGCATTGATACTACATGAGATATTATCTTTGGTCATAGCCTCCTGACTAGGCACATCTACAGCTTTTTCTCTAATATCCACAGTAGTTACTGTTTGTATAAAAGGAATGATCAACTTAAGCCCAGGAGTTAGTATCCCAGAATATTTTCCAAATGTAAAAACAACTTTTCTTTCGAATTGTTTTACAACTTTAATTCCTGAAGAAAGAAAGACAATAACTAACGCAATAATAAATCCAGTTGGTGTCATAATTGATTGGTATAGGATAAAAATCCATAATGTGTAACGTGATATAGGATAATAAATTTCAATAATATTACAAGTATAAGTATAAAAACAACAAATAAAAAAAATTAGCAAACAGATGAATGTCTACTAATTATTTTTTTATTCTATTGAATATAGAATTGTTTGTTTTGATTATGCTCATCTAGAGTAGTTGCATAGTGAATTACTCATTTATTATCATGAAGATAGAAGAAATAAGGGGTTTCTTCTGGTTGAAGAACAGCGAGAATACTATTAACACTTGGATTTGAAATCGGTGTAGGTGGCATTCCTTTGAGCTTTCTTGTATTGTATGGATTTGTATCTTCTCATACATGTTGTCCAATAAAACTTGGCGTACATAACTTATATGGTTGTTTAAATGCATAACATAAGCTAATATCAGCTCAAATAAGAGTCCCCATTTGGAATCTTTTGAGAAGAATTCAAGCAACTGTACTTCTATTAGCATTGTTTCTTTCTTCTTTTTCTACAATACTAGCAAGTGTGATAACTTGATACCAATTTAACTTTTGATTTGTAAGCAATTGTTCTGCAGAAGACCAAACTTTTTTGTTAAAGGTATTAAGTTGAAGATATACCAATTGATCAATGATATCTTTTTCTTTGTCTGCATTATAGGTATCAGGATAGAGAAATCCTTCTAGTGTTGCTGGTGACTGTAAGTTTTTGAGGAAAGCATATCTATCTTGATATTTAGCAATAATCGCTGGATTTGTAACAAAGGCGATATATTCTCCACTATTGATAAGTCACTTATCTGTAAGTGATTGATCAATATCATAAATAGACCATCCTTCTAAAATAGTGATACGAGCATATGCAGTTTGTGGACCAGCTAAAATACTATCGACAAAACTTGCAGGTGTATATGTACCACTAAATACATAATCTCCTCATTTGATATTAGAAAGATCAGTATTATGATTTTTGATATACCATTTCACTTCCATTTTATGTGCCCATGATAGAGTATCAAAGATGATTTGAGCGGATTGACCTGTTTTGATCTCAACAGTTTGGTTTACGTCAAAAGAAGGATTTAATAGTTTCCATCCAACCAAAATAACAAGAATAAGCACCAATCGTCGTCAGGTTTTTTTTTGTTTTTTTTGCATAGTATTGAAAAAAGAAAGTAAATAAGATTAGTCGTTGTATCCTTGTTCATCCAAAGTCATACCTACAATAGACTCTTCTGGAGTAAGATCTCCATTTTGAGCATCTCTATTGATGTAGACAAACATAGTCATAATCATAGGGATTCTTCAAATAATTTTGTTGATAAAATCACCGAGATCATCTTTGATAATTCTTAAATTATCTTTGATTTCTTTACGTCTTTTTGCATTTTCATTATATTTAGATCTAGCAAAATCTACAATTTGAGTATGAATAGATTTAACTTCACTAGAATATACAAATCATCTAGATTCAATTTGGATATTTCCGATAAGCTCTTTGCTCTTAGTATCAATCTTGAATATAAGAGAAATAACTCCATTTTCAGCCATAATTCCACGAGCTTTCATTACATATTCTCCTGACATATGACCTTGACCTTTACCGTCAATCATAACAGTATCGATCTTGATCTTTTTGTCTGAAACGATGATAGTATCATCATAAATCTCTGTAACTTGTCCATTATCTGGCAATAAAACATGTTGTTTATCGATTCCCATATTGAGAGCTAATTGTTTGTTTGCATGTCTCATGAATGGTTCTCCATGAATTGGCATATAGTATGTAGGTCTAAGAAGAGCAAGCATTGTTTTGATATCTTCTTGATATCCATGACCAGATGTATGTACATCCAAGTCTCCATCATCTACGATATCCACACCAAGTCTAATAAGATCGTTGGTCATATCTATAACTGCTTTTTCATTTCCAGGAATAGTGTGTGTAGAAAGCAATACGACATCAGATGGCTTCAAGGTGAAGTCTTTGTATGTATTGCTAGACATTCTCACAAGGGCGCTAAATTCTTCACCTTGAGATCCAGTACACAATACCACTACACGTTCATCAGGAAGTGTCTCTGCTTCTGGTCCGATAGCTTTAATCATTTGTTTTGGAACAGTAATATATCCGAGTTCCTGACAGAGCTGAATATTTGTAATCATTGATTTTCCAGCAAGGAAAACAACTTTATTATATCTTACAGCGCTTTCAATAATTTGAATAAGTCTTCCAATATTAGAGGCAAACGTAGAGATAATTAATCTCTGTTTTGTACAATCTCTAATGATTTTATCTAAGTTTGCACCAATGATTCTTTCAGAAACTGAACATCCAGGTTTGTTGGCATTTGTACTTTCTCCAAGGAATACCTTAACTCCTTCTTGTCCGATTCTAGCAATTTTTCCAAGATCAGCAGGTCTATCAATAGATGGTGTATGATCAATTTTGTAATCTCCATTTACTACAACCAATCCTTTTGGAGTATGAATAGCAAATCCCATAGCTTCTGGGATACTATGATTGAGTCTAAAGAATTCAATAGTGAACGCTCACAATTTTACGATATCCATGTCAGGATCTACCATTTTGTATTTGAGAGCTTTGTTGCTCTTATCATCAAGATTTTTTCTAATCAATCCCAAAGGCAATGGAGTAGTGTAAAGCGGTGGAAAATCCAATTCTGGCAAAATATGTCTCAAAGCTCAGATATGATCCAAGTGTCCATGAGTGATAAATATTCCTCTAATATTCTTTTTTTTAGCTACTAAGTAACTAACATCTGGGATTGTATAATCTACTCCGTGCATCTGTGCACTTGCAAATTGCATACCAGCATCGATAATGAGGATGTCATTTTTGTATTCGAGGATAGTCATATTACATCCAATCTGTTCCAAACCACCAAGTCCAATGATCTTCACAGGAATTTCATCTTTTTTGATAAGTTTCTTTGGATCATCTACAGCTACTTTACTTACATTTCTATGACGAAGGAAAGCTTCAGAAGTGATCTTTGGTGCTTGAGGAGTGCTAGTTCTTCTAGATCCCTGAGCAGCTCATTGGCTAGGTCTAGCTACTTGCGTAGTAGAGATAGGTCTTGCTACTTGTGTTCTAGGAGTTGGCTTTCAGATTGGTTTTGCCGCAGGTCTAATAGTTGAATTTGCTGCGGGTTTTGTTGCGGGTCTAACTACAGGTGTAGTAGGGACTGGGGCTTTTCAATTGTTTTTTTGTGAAAAATCAATAGAAAGATTTCATTGCATAATTTGATTCATTAAAAATTAGTGTATAGTATAAAAAATTAATTTACTTGGTTAGAATGTTTTATCATGGAAAACTATCTCAAAAAACTTAGACAAAATGCTGAAGAGAGGAATATACCTATCATGAGCCCCCAAACTGAGGCATTTTTAACAGAACATCTGCTTCGCAATAAACCAACTCTTTGTATAGAAATTGGAAGTGCGATCTGATATAGTACAATCTTTATTGCATCACTAATCAAAGAGTGGCAAGGGCAATTAATATCGTTTGAAGTGTCGTATCCAGCGTATCTGGAAGCACTTTTGCATATCAAAGACATGCAGTTAACAAACATTACCCTATATCCTTGTAGTATTCTTACTAATGATGTAACAAAATTCGTACCTAGAAAAGCAGATTTCTTTTTTGTGGATGGTCAGAAGAACCAATATGGTCAATATCTCCAGCATTTGGAGCCAATACAGGCACAAGAAAGTCAGATTATTATTGATGATGTAATCAAGTTCCGTGATAAACTAGATTGATTATACGAATATCTTGAAAAAAAGCAAATAACATATCAAATCCTTCCTATGGAAGCTGGAGATGGAATTATGGTTATCTCAAATTCATAAAACTATATAACTTCAGTAGACTCCTCAGCTATCGTGTCATCAGCTGCTTCTAATTTTGTTTTTTCTCCTTCTAATTCAAGTTGATCTATTTTTTCTGCAACATTATCTGCAGTATAAAACCAAGTTTGTGTAGTAGCTAAATCAGTATTGTTTTCCAATACATCTGGAGATTGTATAATAGCAAAATTTTCTCCTTGATAATTGATAAGATAGTTAAGCTTATCTTGGCTACCCAAAAAACATTGGATAGTAATTCCTTGAATATCATATTCACCAGGAAAATCAATAAGTTCAGCATCTGGTTTTTTGTATCTCATATCTGCACCAATATGTGTCGCTAAATTAATATAAGCAGGATCACTTGCTTCATTACCGAAGACAAATTTATTCTCAATCAAAAATCATCAAGCATAGTGGATAGAAATCATAGAAAAATAGATATATAGAGTAAAAAGTTTATCAGAAAAAATTTGGATTTATAAGTTTGAGAATAATTCCAGATGTTCAGAGAAGAGCAATTGCAATAATAACTTTACCAATAAGCGCTTTCCCTTCAGTAGCCCTTTTGACTTCTCCTCCAGAAGATGCAATCATAACACCTCCGACTAAAATACCGCCAAAACAAACCAAAAGAATGATTGTTGTCATGATTTTAGTTAATCCTCACATAAGTCTTGGAAATGCAGTTGCTTCCGTCACTACTGTTGTATCTTCAGTGTCTGCATCTGATCACAATCTAATACATTTCCCAATAAATGGGACATTAGTATTGAGTTTTACTCCACAACACACTCATGGATCCTTACAACTTTCACATTTGTTATTGTTCCATTGGAAGTTAGATCCTTGGGTTTTACATTTTTGTTCTTCTGTCAATCATGCGGCTGGAGTTGGGGTTCTGGGAGAACAAGATCAATTGGCTGCATCACATTTAACATTTAATCAACCTGCAACAGTTTCTGTTGTGTTTTCTGTGTTTCCTACGGTTCCATATCCAGCAGCAGTTTGTGCAAACACACTACTTCCAAATAATCCAAAAATACCCAGCAAAACAGCTAGACTTCCTATTTTGTATGTATGTAATTTCTGTAGTTTATTAATCATATATGATCTACCTAAGTAAAACATGAGAAAATAGATTGGCACTATTTGTAATTAAGAAATAGAGAAATCCCTCTGGTTTTTAATTGCAAATAATAACAAACATAAGGATAGCGATAAGAATAGGAAGAAAATTTCTATCCCTAATCTTAGCCTTAACCTTATTCTTAGAAAATTTCGCTAGAAATTTTCTTACTGGGGAGGAGACTCGAACTCCCAAGCCTTACGGCATACGAACCTCAATCGTACATGTATACCATTCCATCACCCCAGCGTTTATTGTTCTCTAACTATAGAGATTCAGAAATCAGAATCAAGTCAAAGCAGAAGAATTTATGATGAAAAGTGTTTCTTGATGATGCTTTGCATCTTTATGATTTTTTTTTGGTAAGGATATACTTTGGTCGGAACTTTCAAAAACGATGAAATCAAGAAAAGATGTAATCTACTTGAAAAAACCATACTTGCTCAAGCAAGTATATTTATAAATTCAGCAAAATTAGCTTCTCGATCTAGAATCTTTATTTGAACGTCAGGGAATGCTCTCAAAATAGGCTTCAAATAGTCCAAATCGTTGTAATCGGATTGATGTCATTTGCTTACTGGCACATAGTAGATTTGATATCATTTACGTGCATATATTCAAATATCATCAATGAGTTCCGCAGCAAAATGTTCTCCATTTTTGTTGAGATTGACGACGATATATTTTTCATGAGACTTTTTGCTCAAATCATTCCAATTATAAGCATTCAAAGCCGTATCCATAAAAAACGATACATTTTTAAATCCATATGCTTTGAGGTTATTTACCGTTTCATCATCTCTTGCCCAGATAGAGGAGGATTGCTTCAAAAGGAAATCAAACAAGATTTTATTCTGATTTTTTTTGGGGATTTGGATACCTCACATGAGGTGAATTTGTGTTTTCGCGAAAAGCTTTCTCATCAACGAAGGTAGTAGAGAAACTAGCCAATACCAGTAACTATTTGGATT
>OFSA01000024.1_pt1 | contig 26031 bp, 20 predicted proteins | sample 1543241 | NCBI WGS metagenome assembly OFSA01 (sample SAMN05442508, study PRJEB24371) | freshwater metagenome | isolation source: Freshwater Lake | place: Canada: Niagara | collected 2012-08-09 | reverse complement strand
TGGTACATCAGCACGCGCGGCGTACGGGTGCTGACGAAACGCGTGTTGATCAGCCGGCCACCAATCTTGACCTTGTCGCCTTCGGCACGCAGCAATGTCGCGCCGAATGGCAAACGGTGAACTTCCATCTCACGGCCATCTTGCCCGATAATCGCCAGATCACCGCTACGCGCCATGGCAACGCGGCGACCCTTTTTATCTACAATCGACGGCAGATCGCGATAGTTCACAATACCATCAGCCGAGGCGTCAAGATTTGATGTTTCGTTCAACTGCGCCGCACCACCAATGTGGAAGGTACGCATGGTCAACTGCGTGCCCGGTTCGCCGATCGACTGCGCGGCGATAACACCGACTGCCTCGCCGATGCCAACCCGGTGACCGCGCGCCAGATCGCGACCGTAGCAGGTGGCGCAGACACCATAGCGGGTGTGGCAGGTGATGGCCGAGCGCACCAGAATACGGTCAATACCCCATTCATCCAACTTGGCGACCCAGTGCTCGTCGAGCAGGGTGCCGGCGGGAATGGCGATGTCGTCGCCGCTGGCATGGAACACATCACGGGCCACAGTGCGCCCCAGCACCCGTTCGCGCAGGGCTTCCTTGATGATGCCTTCCTCGATCACCGGGGTCATTTCGACGCCGGCGTGGGTACCGCAGTCGATCTCGGTGACCACCAGATCCTGCGCGACATCGACCAGACGGCGGGTCAGATAACCGGAGTTGGCGGTCTTGAGCGCGGTATCGGCCAGGCCCTTGCGCGCGCCGTGGGTAGAAATGAAGTACTCCAGCACGCTCAGGCCTTCGCGGAAGTTGGCCTTGATCGGCGTCTCGATGATCGAGCCATCCGGCTTGGCCATCAGGCCGCGCATGCCGGCCAACTGGCGAATCTGCGCCTGCGAGCCACGGGCGCCAGAGTCGGCCATCATGAACACGGCGTTGAAGGAGCGCTGCCTGGCCTCCTTACCGTCACTGGCGCTGACCGGCTCGGTGCCCAGGTTGTCCATCATCGCCTTGGTCACTTTCTCGTTGGTGCGGGTCCAGATATCGACGACCTTGTTGTAGCGCTCCTGGGGCGTGACCAGACCGTCGGTATACTGGTTGTCGATCTCCTTGACTTCGCGTTCGGCAGCGGCCAGCAGCTCGGCTTTCTTATCCGGAATCTTGAAATCCTCGAAACCGATCGAGGACCCGGAACGGGTGGCATAGCGGAAACCGGTGTACATCAACTGGTCGGCGAAGATCACCGTTTCCTTGATGCCCAGGCGCCGATAGCACTCGTTGATCAGCCGCGAGATGGCCTTCTTGTTCAGCTCCTGATTGACCAGGGTGAACGACAGGCCCGCCGGCAGAATTTCCGAAAGCAGGGCCCGACCGATCGTGGTCTTGACCCGATAGCGCAACGCCACCCGAATAATCCCGGCGGCGCGCAGCTTCTCCAGCAGATCCGGATTTAACTGTACGCCGGCTTCGGCGAGCAGCGTGCCTTGGGTATCCCGCACCGCCTGTTCCAGCACCGGAGGCGGAAGCTCCTGCGATTCAGAGAGGTGCGGGCGCATCTGCGCCTTGAGCAAGGTTTCCAGACCTTCCAGCGGTTCCTCACGGCGCAGGCGCACCTGAACGCGGGCATGCAGCTCTACCTTGCGGGTTTCATAGGCGCGATGCACTTCCTTGAGATCGGCAAAGGCCATACCCTCGCCGAGAGCGTTGATGCGCTCGCGGGTCAGGTAGTACAGGCCGAGCACCACGTCCTGCGAGGGGACGATGATCGGCTCGCCGCTGGCCGGGCTGAGGATGTTGTTGGTGGACATCATCAGCGCCCGCGCTTCCAGCTGCGCCTCGATCGACAGCGGCACATGCACCGCCATCTGGTCACCATCGAAGTCGGCGTTGAAGGCGGTGCAGACCAGCGGATGCAGCTGAATGGCCTTGCCTTCGATCAGCACCGGCTCGAAGGCCTGGATGCCGAGACGATGCAGGGTCGGAGCCCGATTCAGCATGACCGGATGCTCGCGGATCACCTCTTCGAGGATGTCCCAGACCACCGGCTCCTCGCGCTCGACCATCTTCTTGGCGGCCTTGATGGTGGTCGCTTCCTGCAGATACTGCAGGCGGCTGAAGATGAACGGCTTGAACAGCTCCAGGGCCATCTTCTTGGGCAGGCCGCACTGATGCAGGCGCAGGGTCGGGCCGACCACGATCACCGAGCGGCCGGAGTAGTCCACGCGCTTGCCGAGCAGGTTCTGGCGGAAACGGCCCTGCTTGCCCTTGATCATGTCGGCCAGCGATTTCAGCGGCCGCTTGTTGCTGCCGGTGATCGCCCGGCCGCGCCGGCCATTGTCGAGCAGCGAATCGACCGCTTCCTGCAGCATGCGCTTTTCGTTGCGAACGATGATGTCCGGCGCTGACAGTTCCAGCAGGCGCTTAAGGCGGTTGTTGCGATTGATGACGCGGCGGTAAAGATCGTTGAGATCGGAGGTGGCGAAGCGCCCACCGTCCAGCGGCACCAGCGGCCGCAGATCGGGCGGCAGCACCGGCAGGACCGTCAGCACCATCCACTCGGGCTTGTTGCCCGAGAACAGGAAGGATTCCACCAGCTTGAGGCGCTTGGACAGCCGCTTGAGCTTGGTTTCGGAGCTGCATTCGAGGATTTCCTGGCGCAACTGCTCAACCAGTTGCTTCAGGTCCATCTGGTGCAGCAGTTCATGCACCGCCTCGGCGCCCATGCGCGCGTCGAAGTCGTCACCGTACTGCTCGACCGCTTCGAGATAGGCTTCGTCGCTGAGCAGACTGCCACGCTCCAGCGGCGTCATGCCCGAATCGATCACCACATAGGACTCGAAATACAGCACCCGCTCGATGTCGCGCAGGGTCATGTCAAGCAGCAGACCAATGCGCGAGGGCAGCGACTTCAGGAACCAGATGTGCGCGACCGGCGAGGCCAGTTCGATATGGCCCATGCGCTCACGGCGCACCTTGGCCAGGGTGACTTCCACACCGCACTTTTCGCAGAGCACGCCGCGATGCTTGAGGCGCTTGTACTTGCCGCACAGGCACTCATAGTCCTTGGTCGGACCAAAGATCTTGGCGCAGAACAGGCCATCGCGCTCGGGCTTGAAAGTCCGATAGTTGATGGTTTCCGGCTTCTTGACCTCGCCCCGGCTCCAGGAACGGATCATTTCCGGCGAGGCCAGGCCGATGCGAATGGCATCGAAATCCTCGATCTCGTCGAACAGCTTGAACGGGTTCAACAGGCTTTCTTTCATCGTCTCTCACCCAAATTGCGTTGCCCGGTTCATTCACTGCGCGGCAGCGATGCGGCGTCGTTGTCCAGATCGATGTTGATGCCCAGCGAGCGGATTTCCTTGACCAGAACGTTGAACGATTCGGGCATGCCAGCTTCCATGCGATGGTGGCCGTCCACGATGTTCTTGTAGACCTTGGTGCGGCCGTTCACGTCATCCGACTTGACCGTCAGCATCTCCTGCAGGGTGTAGGAGGCGCCATAGGCTTCCAGAGCCCACACTTCCATTTCACCAAAGCGCTGGCCGCCGAACTGCGCCTTACCGCCGAGTGGCTGCTGCGTCACCAGACTGTAGGGACCGGTGGAGCGGGCGTGCATCTTGTCGTCCACGAGGTGGTTCAGCTTGAGCATGTACATATAGCCCACGGTGACCTCGCGCTCGAACGGCTCGCCGGTGCGGCCGTCAAACAGACGGGTCTGGCCATTTTCGGGCCGCCCGGCCAGCTTCAGCAGCGCGCGCAGTTCGTCCTCGGTGGCGCCATCGAACACCGGCGTGGCCAGCGGCACACCGGCGCGCAGGTTGTCCGCCAGTTCGATGATCTCCCCGTCGCTGAAGCTCTCCAGATCCTCGGGCTTGCCGCCGCTCTTGTTGTATATCTGGTCAAGGAAGTCACGCACCGGATGGACGTCGCCGCAGCTGTCACGGAGCAGGTCGCCAATTTTCAGGCCCAGACCCTTGGCCGCCCAGCCAAGATGGGTTTCCAGAATCTGCCCGACGTTCATGCGCGAGGGCACGCCGAGCGGGTTGAGGACGATATCCACCGGGGTGCCGTCTTCCAGATACGGCATGTCCTCCTGCGGCACGATCATCGACACCACGCCCTTGTTGCCGTGGCGGCCGGCCATCTTGTCACCAGGCTGGACGCGGCGCTTGACCGCCAGATAGACCTTGACCATTTTCAGCACGCCCGGGGCCAGATCATCGCCCTGGGTGAGCTTGCCACGCTTTTCCTCGAAGCGTTTGTCGAAATCCTTGCGCTGCTGTTCCAGTTGCCGGGCAATTTTCTCCAATTGCTCGTTGAGTTCATCCGCTTCCATGCGGATCTCGAACCAGTAATCGCGCTTGAGACCACGCAGATACTCGGCAGTGACGGTCATGCCGCCGCGCAGGCCATTGGGGCCGCCGTGCGCCGGCTGGTCGACCAGCATCTGCTCCATGCGCTGGTAGAGATCTTCCTCAAGGATACGGAGCTGGTCGTTGAAGTCCTTGCGGATGCGCTTGAGTTCGGTTTCCTCGATCTGCTTGGCCCGCGAATCCTTCTCGACGCCATCCCGGGTGAACACGCGCACGTCGATCACCGTGCCGTCCATGCCCGAGGGCACCCGCAGCGAGGTGTCCTTCACGTCGGATGCTTTTTCACCGAAGATTGCCCGCAGCAGCTTTTCCTCCGGGGTGAGCTGGGTTTCGCCCTTGGGTGTGACCTTGCCGACCAGGATGTCGCCGGCCTTGACCTCGGCACCGATATGGACGATGCCGGCTTCGTCAAGGCGGGCGAGGGCGTTCTCACCGACGTTGGGGATGTCGGCGGTGATTTCCTCGGGACCGAGTTTGGTATCGCGGGCGACGCAGGACAGCTCTTCGATGTGGATGGTGGTGAAGCGGTCTTCCTGCACCACACGCTCGGAGATCAGGATCGAGTCCTCGAAGTTGTAGCCGTTCCAGGGCATGAAGGCGACCAGCAGGTTCTGGCCCAGCGCCAGTTCGCCCATGTCGGTGCTCGGACCGTCGGCGAGCACGTCACCGCGCGCTACCACATCACCGAGCCGCACCAGCGGTCGCTGGTTGATGCAGGTGTTCTGATTGGAACGGGTGTACTTGGTCAGGTTGTAGATATCGACGCCCGGTTCGCCGGCTTCGGTCTCGGCGTCATCAACCCGCACCACGATACGTCCGGCATCGACGGAATCCACCTTGCCCCCGCGCCGTGCCACTACGCACACGCCCGAATCGCGGGCGACGATGCGCTCCATGCCGGTGCCGACCAACGGCTTGTCGGCACGCAGGGTTGGCACCGCCTGACGCTGCATGTTCGAGCCCATCAGGGCGCGGTTGGCGTCGTCGTGTTCCAGGAAGGGGATCAGCGCCGCTGCCACCGAGACGATCTGCTTGGGCGACACGTCCATGTACTGCACCTTGTCTGGTGCCGCCAGGGTGAATTCGTTCAGATGCCGACAGGACACCAGATCACCGCTCAGGTGGCCCTCGCTATCCAGCGGCGCATTGGCCTGGGCGATCACGTACTGGCTTTCCTCGATCGCCGACAGATAGTCAATGCGGTCGGTAACCCGGCGGTTTTCCACCTTGCGGTAGGGCGTTTCCAGGAAACCGTACTGATTGGTACGGGCATAGACCGCCAGCGAGTTGATCAGACCGATGTTCGGACCTTCCGGAGTCTCGATCGGGCAGACCCGGCCATAGTGGGTAGCGTGCACGTCGCGCACTTCAAAGCCGGCGCGCTCGCGGGTCAGACCGCCCGGACCGAGCGCCGACACCCGGCGCTTATGAGTCACCTCGGACAGCGGGTTGTTCTGGTCCATGAATTGCGACAACTGCGAGGAACCGAAGAATTCCTTGATGGCTGCGGCCACCGGCTTGGCGTTGATCAGATCCTGCGGGGTCAGGCCATCGGATTCGGCCTGGCTGAGGCGTTCCTTGACCGCACGCTCGACGCGCACCAGGCCGATGCGGAACACGTTCTCGGTCATTTCGCCGACGCAGCGGATACGGCGATTGCCGAGGTGATCGATATCGTCCACCTGGCCATTGCCATTGCGGATGTCGATCAGCACTTTGAGCACGGCCAGGATGTCTTCCATCGACAGCACGCCGGGCAGATGCTCCTTGACCGGGATACCGGGAATGGGGCTGCGGCGGTGACCGACACGGCTGTCGAATTTCATGCGTCCGACATCGGACAGGTCATAGCGCTCCGGCGTGAAGAACAGGTCATGCAGCAGGCGCTGCGAGGCATCCTTGGTCGGCGGCTCGCCCGGACGCATCATCCGGTAGATTTCCACCTGTGCATCCCATTGTGTGCGGGTTGCATCGGCACGCAGGGTGTTGGAAATGTAGGGACCGCGGTTGACATCATTGACGTACAGAGTGCGGAATTCGCGAATGCCGCTGGCGAGAATCTTGTCCAGCTTGTCGCCGGTCAATTCGTCATTGGCCAGCGCGAGCAGTTCGCCGGTTTCCGGATCGCGCAGATCGTGGGCAAGAATCTTGCCGAACAGGTAATCGCGCGGCACCGGCAGGCTGCGGACCTCAGCCTTGCTCAGTTCGCGGGTGTGCTTGGCGGTGACCCGGCGGCCGGTTTCTACCAGAATCTGGTCGCCAATGCGGATATCGAAGCTGGTGGTCTCGCCCTGCAGGCGCTCCGGAATCAGGTCAAGATAGAACGTTTCGCCTTCGGTGCTGAAGCGATTGGTCTCGAAGAACAGATCGAGCACGCGTTCATTGGTGCTCAGCGCGCGCGGATCGTGCGGATCGGGGTCGTCGAACAGCGCCCGCAGCAGGATGGTGACCGGCAGCTTGCGGCGGCGGTCGATGCGTGCGTACACCACATCCTTGACGTCGAATTCAAAATCCAGCCAGGAACCGCGATAGGGAATCACCCGCGCCGAGAACAGCAGCTTGCCCGAGGAGTGGGTCTTGCCCTTGTCGTGATCGAAGAACACGCCCGGCGAGCGGTGCAACTGCGAGACGATCACCCGCTCGGTGCCGTTGATGACGAAGGTGCCGTTGTCGGTCATCAAGGGCAGTTCGCCCATATAGACTTCGTTTTCGCGAATATCCTTGATTTTCTGGGTGCCGACCTCGGCATCCTTGTCCATCAGCACTAGACGCAGTTTGACTCGCAACGGCGCTGCATAGGTCTGGCCGCGCAGCTGGCATTCGCGCACATCGAAGGTCGGCTCGCCCAGCCGGTAGCTGACATACTCCAGCCGCGCATTACCCGAGTAGCTGACGATGGGAAACACCGAGCGAAACGCGGCATGCAAACCAATCTCCCGGCGTTCTCCCGGCGGCACCTCGGCTTGCAGGAACTCGCGGTACGAATCCAGCTGGATTGCCAGCAGGTAGGGTACCTCGAGGATACTGGGGCGCTTGCCGAAGTCTTTACGAATGCGTCTCTTTTCAGTAAAAGTGTAGGCCATCGGGATTCCTCTCACGGGAGTGCCAGCCAAGGGCGGAGGCCGCCTGATTCCATTGCCGGTTGCTGCCCGCGCGCCTGCGGTTCGCAACTGACGGTGTTTTCCCTGACAGACTCAAACGGGAACGGGCCAGCAGCCCCTGGAGGCCGCTAGCCGTCCCCGTTCAGTCCATCCAAGCCAAGCAAGGCGCGTAGCGCAATTCCACGCAACGGTTGTTGGCGTGGTGATTACTTGATATCAACCTTGGCGCCGGCTTCTTCCAGCTTCTTCTTGATGTCCTCAGACTCAGCCTTGGGAATGCCTTCCTTGATCATCGACGGCACGCCTTCGACCAGGTCCTTGGCTTCCTTCAGGCCCAGACCGGTCAGGGCGCGCACGACCTTGATCACCTCGACCTTCTTCTCGCCGAAGCTGGTCATCACCACATCGAACTCGGTCTTTTCCTCGACCGGCGCAGCAGCGGCAGCGGCAGCCGGGGCAGCAGCCACGGCAGCGGCGGCGGTCACGCCAAACTTCTCTTCCATCGCGGAGATCAGTTCCACGATCTCCATCACGGTCATGCCGGCGATGGTTTCCAGAATATCGTCTTTCGAAACGGCCATTGCGGATTCACTCCTGAATAAAAACGCAAAATACTGCTAATGAATTGGGCTGTTGGCGGCGCGTTCAGGCAGCTTCTTCTTTCTGCTGACGGATCGCGTCGACGGTGCGCACCAGTTTGCCCGGAATTTCGTTGAGGGTCCGCGCGAACTTGTCGAGCGGTGCCCGCAGGCAAGCCATGAACAGGCTGATGGCCTGGTCGCGGGTCGGCAGGCTGGCCAGACGCTCCAGCTCATGAGCGGGATATGCCTGCCCACCGACGGCCAGCGCCTTGACGATCAGCTTGTCGTTGGCTTTTTCCTTCAGAAATTCCTTGAACAACCGCGCTGCCGCACCCGGGTCGTCCTGGGAGAACGCCAGGATCAGCGGTCCTACCAGACTCGGTTGCAGGCACTCGAACTCGGTTCCCTGCACGGCACGCCGCGCTAGGGTGTTCTTGACAACGCGCAGATAGACGCCGGTCTCCCGCGCTTTGACGCGCAGGTTGGTGAGCTGAGTGACACTCAGGCCACGGTATTCGGCGGCAATCGCGGAGTGCGCACTGGCAGCCACTTTGGCGACTTCGGCCACCACAGCCTGTTTTTCTGCCAGATTGAGACTCATTGAGTTACCTCGTGGTGTTTCCTCCACTTGCGTGGAGAACGGGAACGGTGGCCTTGCCAGGAATGATCCGGAAAGGGCCTGACCGTCTGCGCGGGCTGTCCAGCCGCGTGGCTGGGGGTGATTAAGCCGGGGCACCCGCGGTCTTTGACGCTGACCGGAACACCCGGTCGGCCCAAAGTTCGTTGCCTGGCCCCCGATGATGAATCGGGGGACATGGCGCTGATTCAGGGATTCAGAGAGACAGCGTCGCCTGATCCAGGCCCAGGCCCGGACCCATGGTGGTGGACACGGTCACCCGGCGGATATACACGCCCTTGGCTGTCGCGGGGCGGGCCTTCTGCAGGTCATGCAGCAGCGCCTGCAGGTTTTCCTGCAATTGCGCCGGGGCAAAATCCACCTTGCCAATGGTGCAGTGGATAATACCGGCCTTGTCGGTGCGGTAGCGAACCTGACCGGCCTTGGCGTTGCGGATCGCGCCGGCGACATCGGCGGTCACAGTGCCGACCTTGGGGTTGGGCATCAGGCCGCGCGGGCCGAGGATCTTGCCGAGCTGGCCAACGACGCGCATCGCATCGGGGGAGGCGATGACGACATCAAAATCCATGTTGCCGGCCTTGACCGATTCGGCCAGGTCTTCAAAGCCAACGATATCGGCGCCGGCCGCCTTGGCCGCATCGGCGTTGGCGCCCTGAGCGAATACCGCTACGCGCACGGTGTTGCCGGTACCATTGGGCAGCACGGTTGCGCCGCGCACCACCTGATCGGACTTGCGTGGATCGACGCCGAGATTGACTGCGACATCCACCGACTCACGGAACTTGACGCTGGAGACGTCCTTGAGCAGGCCGAGGGCCTCATCAATCGGATAGAGCTTGCCGGGAGTCAGCTTGGCGCGGATGGCCTTGATACGCTTGGTCAGTTTGGCCATGGCTCAGACTCCTTCAACGATCAGGCCCATGGAGCGGGCGCTGCCAGCGATGGTCCGCACTGCGGCGTCAAGATCGGCAGCGGTCAGATCGGGCATCTTGGCTTTGGCAACGTCTTCCAGCTGGGCGCGGGTGATGGTGCCGACCTTCTTGGTGTTCGGGTTGGCACTGCCCTTGGCCAGGCCGAGCTGCTTGCGCAGCAGCACCGAGGCCGGCGGCGTCTTCATGATAAAGGTGAAGCTGCGGTCGCTGTAGACCGTAATCACCACCGGAATCGGCAGACCCGGTTCCATGCCCTGGGTCTGGGCATTGAAGGTCTTGCAGAATTCCATGATATTGACGCCGTGCTGGCCGAGCGCCGGACCGACCGGCGGGCTGGGGTTGGCCTTGGCGGCCGCTACCTGCAGCTTGACGTATGCGGTAACTTTCTTTGCCATGAGTGCTCCTGTCGGGTGCGAACGCCTTGCGGCTCCCCGGAATACGCCGCGCTGTTGCGCGTGCGGTCAAGGGCGTGAACGGCGGATGCCGGTCAACGCGATACTTTTTCGACCTGGCCGAATTCGAGTTCGACTGGAGTAGTGCGACCGAAGATCATCACACCCACGCGCAGCCGGCTCTTCTCGTAATTGACTTCCTCGACCACGCCTTCGAAATCATTGAAGGGACCGTCCGTCACCCGCACCATCTCGCCGGGCTCGTAAAGGACCTTCGGCTTGGGCTTGTCGGCGCCTTCCTGGACACGCTGCAGGATGGCCTGGGCTTCCTTCTCGGAAATCGGCGCCGGCTTGTCGCTGGTACCACCGATGAAACCGAGCACCTTGGGCACACTGCGCACCAGATGCCAGGTTTCGTTATCCATTTCCATCTGCACCAGCACATAACCGGGGAAGAACTTGCGGTCGCTCTTGCGCTTTTGTCCATCGCGCATTTCCACCACTTCCTCGGTCGGCACCAGGACCTGACCAAAGCGGTGGGCGAGTCCCTCGCGGTTGATCCGGTCTACCAGCGAGCGGCGCACATGCTGCTCAAAACCCGAATAGGCCTGGACCACATACCAGCGCATCGTTGTCATGCCGCTGCTCCGTTCAACCGGTGATCAGGCGAACCAGCCACAGCAGCAGCAGGTCCAGCATCCACAGCAACAGGCCCATGATCACGACCATGGCGATCACGACCAGTGTGGTCTGGGTGGTTTCCGCGCGGGTGGGCCAGACCACCTTGCGCACTTCGGCGCGAGCGCCACGAACGAACTCCAGCGTTTCTGCGCCGGGCTCGGTACGCAGGGCGAGCGCTACGGCAGCCCCGCCGGCTAGCAGCAAGCCAATCACGCGTACCAGCAGCGAATGGTTGGCAAATACATAGAAAGCCACCAGCGCGACCAGGACAAGTGCACCGGCCGCCAACAGTTTCATCATGTCGGGGCGGCTAAGAGCTTGCGTTTCGGGTTTGGTCGGGTTCATGCAGATATCGATTTTGCAAATTCCAGCACGCCCCTGCGTGAGTTAACACCACGGGACGACTAAAACCTGCCACGGGAAAGGTGGCAGGCCAGGAGGGAATCGAACCCCCAACCTGCGGTTTTGGAGACCGCTGCTCTGCCAATTGAGCTACTGGCCTGTAATCTTGCTGGTCGAGGCCTGCTGACAGGCACGCCTCGACCCTGGACGGATAACGCGGATTACTCAATGATCTTGGCGACGACGCCGGCGCCGACGGTACGACCGCCCTCGCGGATGGCGAAACGCAGACCTTCGTCCATAGCGATCGGGGCAATCAGGCTGACAACCATGCGTACATTGTCGCCGGGCATGATCATCTCGACGCCTTCAGGCAGGTCGACCGAGCCGGTTACGTCGGTGGTGCGGAAGTAGAACTGCGGCCGGTAGCCCTTGAAGAACGGGGTGTGCCGTCCACCTTCTTCCTTGCTCAGCACGTACACTTCAGCTTCGAAGTTGGTGTGCGGGGTGATGGTGTTGGGCTTGGCCAGCACCTGACCGCGCTCGACGTCTTCGCGCTTGGTGCCGCGCAGCAGTACGCCAATGTTGTCGCCCGCTTCGCCCTGGTCGAGCAGTTTGCGGAACATCTCGACACCGGTGCAGATGGTCTTGACCGTGGGCCGGATGCCAATAATGGCCACTTCTTCACCCACCTTGACCCGGCCTCGCTCAACACGACCCGTCACTACAGTGCCGCGCCCGGAAATCGAGAACACGTCCTCAATCGGCATCAGGAACGGCTTGTCAATCTCCCGCACCGGTTGCGGAATGTAGGCGTCCATCGCTTCCACCAGCTTGTGGATCGAGGGTTCGCCGATGTCGCTGCTGTCGCCTTCCAGCGCCTTGAGCGCCGATCCGGTGATGAGCGGCAGGTCGTCGCCCGGGAAGTCGTAGCTGCTGAGCAGTTCGCGCACTTCCATTTCAACCAGCTCAAGCAGTTCGGCGTCATCAACCATGTCCGCCTTGTTCAGGTAGACCACGATGTACGGGACACCGACCTGCCGGGCCAGCAGAATGTGCTCTCGGGTCTGCGGCATCGGGCCGTCCGCCGCCGATACCACCAAAATGGCACCGTCCATCTGCGCGGCACCGGTGATCATGTTCTTGATGTAGTCCGCGTGCCCGGGGCAGTCAACGTGCGCGTAGTGCCGGTTCGGCGACTGGTATTCCACATGCGCAGTCGCAATGGTGATGCCGCGGGCCTTCTCTTCCGGCGCGGAGTCAATCTGGTCGTAGGCCTTGAACTCACCACCAAATTTCTGCGCCATCACCTTGGTGATCGCCGCAGTCAGCGTGGTCTTGCCATGGTCAACGTGGCCAATCGTCCCAACATTGACGTGCGGCTTGCTGCGCTCAAACTTTTCTTTGGACATCCAGGCACTCCCCTGAAAATCTTGAAAAAGGCCGGAAAATCGGGCTAACCCTGCAAATGTTTATGGAGCCCATAACCAGATTTGAACTGGTGACCTCATCCTTACCAAGGATGCGCTCTACCGACTGAGCTATATGGGCTCTGAACTTGTCTTAAGGATTCTCAAATAATTTGCCAGGCAAACCGGGCCAAGGGCGCGATGGAGCGGGTGATGGGAATCGAACCCACACCATCAGCTTGGAAGGCTGAGGTTCTACCGTTGAACTACACCCGCCTTGCCTTGCCTGACGTTGCTCCGGACGGACTACCAAGTTTATAGCATTGTCCGAAGGATTTTGGTGGAGGGGGAAGGATTCGAACCTTCGAAGGCTGAGCCAACAGATTTACAGTCTGCCCCCTTTGACCGCTCGGGAACCCCTCCAAAATCCTGAGTCGCGTATTCTGATGTTCGATCCTGCTCTTGTCAACTACTGGTGTGAAGTTTTTTGCTGATGGCGTGCCGCGCGCCGACAAATCGTGTATGCTGATTTGCAAGCCTTAAAGCCGTGGCTGGCGTAGCTCAGTCGGTAGAGCAGCTGCCTTGTAAGCAGCCGGTCGGGGGTTCGATTCCCTTCGCCAGCTCCACATTTCTAGTCTTGATTCTTGTCATCATCCCATCTGCCAATAGCCTGACGCGTGTTCTGGTCGCTGTGCGGGCGTTTGGTGCGTGCCCATACACGCTGATTCCCCATGTCAGGTTAGCCGCCCGGGATCAGGAAAAAGCCGGCGTTATAGAATCCATGCAGCAGGATCGCCGGCGTTACCCGCTGGTACTTGTCGCGAAAATAGCCAAATGCCAGCGAGGGCGCCAGCACCAGCAGGCCGTTCCGGTGAGCAGCGATGCTGGCATGGGCAACGGCGAACAGCAGGCTGGTGAGCAGATTGGCCAGGGACAAGCGCTGCCCCCACCAGCAGCGCGGGAAACGATCCGCCAGCAGGCCCTGCACTCCACCGCGAAAGGCCAGCTCTTCCACTACGGGAACCAGCAGCGCCAGCCAGAGCAGCCGGGGCCAGGTAATGGACAGTTCCAGCGTCCCATCCCAGCGCCAGGCCCAGAACACCACGCCAGCCAGCAGGGCAAGCCAGAACTCCCGGTCCCGTGCCAGACATGGCCAAACATCCAAAGGCTGGCGAGGAGCGGAAGTCATGCGTTTTGTTTAGTGCTGCCGACGGCGGCGGATCAGGTACCAGATCGCGCCGAGGCTCAATGCGGGAAATAGCGGATCGAAGGGCGCATTCGGTGTTAATACGCAACCGCCGCCGCCACTGCTGGTCGGAGCCACTGGCAGACTCAACAGGCTTTTAGGCAGCGTAATTGACGCTACCGGACTCCACGGATCAGGGCAGGGGCTAAAATGGCAGCGATAGGCTTCCAGGCAGTCCATCTTCACCTCTTGCTCAGTCTCAGCAGTTTGGTTGCACTGCACGAACCGGGGCTGGCCCATCTGGTTATGCGGGACTGCGGCGAACAGATGCTGGCCGTCATAAGTCAGCAGCCATTCCTGTTTGAGCAGATTGACGCTGAGAACCTTCATCTTGCCATCCGGGGTCTGATTAACTTTACGCTCGGTGACCGTGGGTAATAACTCCAACGCTTTGCGAATGTCGGCATCGCCACCCACTGGCGGGGTTAACAGCTTGAGGTTGGGATTATTGGTCGGGGGGCGGTCAAAGAACGTGCCCGGGATCTTTATCACTTCGGTCATGGTGTGCCACGTTTCCGAGCCGCATTGCCCAGCCGTGCAGGGTGCAGCAACCTGGCACTGATACGTCGATTGGCGGCTATAAATATCCGCGTTGCCATCATGGCTATCGAAGGTGCAATGCACGAATTGGCCGTATTGCAAGCCGTCTGCGGCATAGCTCATGCCACTGAACGCCAGGGTTTCCGGATTGCGGACCACCGACCAGCGGGTCTTGTTGAAGATGCGGCTGGCCACGTCATAATTTGCCGCACTGGCCATCATGGATCTTGACTGGGCGCTTGTCGCATACGCGGACGAACCCGATTGCGAACCACTGGCGTTGCCCGCCGGATTATCCATAATCGAGAAGGTTACGCCAGCATCATTACCACCTACGCCATACGAAGTGACGATAGTAAGGATGTAGTCATCATTACAAATGGTCTGAGTGGCATCAGTATTAACCGCCGTAACCACCCCCATCCAGGACACATCCGTCTCACCAGGACAAGTGCCAGTGGTCGTCCATGTGCTGATAGTACCAAAGTTCAAATTGTAATCCGATGATCCTGCGAACTGTAGTTGGAAGGTATAGGATGTTGATCCTATCGAATACGACAACCAGTTACCCTCGCGCTTGCCACTATCGTGATAACAGTAGCTATTGCTCGATCCGGAATTGAGGGGGGCTACACTGACCGGCGGAATAGTGCGGAAGGTTCCGGTGCCGGTCTCGAAGTAGTCATTCCCGCTATTGTAGTAATAATTGGCACTGAGCGTCCCGAAGGCCGAATTGTTGGCGATCCAGGTATCGTAACCGGAATCATTGTTTGCATAACAATTTGCACCCGATGGAATAGTCAGTGCTAACGCGGACTGACTGCCCAATACCCCCAGAGCCAGCAGCGCGACGCGGTTCATCGGTGAGGCTAATAAATGAAGTTTCATGGGTAAAATCCTTTATCGAGCGCTAAGAGTTTTAGCAAACAGGGTATTGGCAGTCGATGCACTCGCCGCCGATGTGCAATAGGAGGTTGTCGAGCAACTGCTGTCGGCAATAGTGGTACCGTTAGCGGAGGCGTAGCCGCACACATAGGCGCAGTAAGGCAGGACTACCACGTTCCAGGAGTTGATGCAGCCATTGTTGATCGAGGTTGCCGAGGCCACATAGCCATTGAGATAGGCATTCTCACCGCTATAGGAGTTATTGGGGATAACCACCGTATGGGTCTGACTGGTGTTTACCGTGATGTTGGTGACTGTCGGAAAATCGGTGCCGCCCGACTGGACAATGTTAAGATAGGCCTCTGCGGAAAAAGCAGAGGCTATTTTTGAGGCTACATTCCAAATATCCTTTAAAACTTTAATCGTCGCCAGGATGGCATCGCCAGGCGGTGGCACCGCTATAATTGCTGTGTCTTCTTCGCCATCTTTAAGCGCTTCTTGGGCAGTTTCTTGGGCAGCAACGGCTAAGGCGTCTGCAATCGAAGGAACCGAAGTGTTTACTCCAGACCAGTAAGTAAACTGGAATTGTGGATTCTGCATATAATCGTGGATCTGGAAAACCATCTGCCCGCCGGTCGTGCTGTTTGCTAACCCCCAGGTTTGGACAAACCCGGTTACACCGCCCGTCACCAGAGTCCAAGAGTTCGACGTCGACGGTAAGGCTGGATAAATGCTGAAGCCACCTTCATAACCGGTTTGAGACGTGAGTTCCAGGTCGTAGCCGGTGACATTCTGGATCACCGTATTGGTCATGTAATGACACATCCCGGCGGTCGCGGCGTTCGCGTTCTGGCCGCCCAGGGCGCAGAGCAGCGCCAACGGCAGAACACTCCGCTGGGCCAGATTGAGGGGATTGGGGTAAAACATGGGTGCCTCCTGAGAATGGCGGTGAATGGACGCGGCAAGCCGGCTTGCAAGCCCGATCGCCACGCTGCACACACCTTACAGGAACGCAAGCGGAGTTTGCTCTCAGTTGCTCTCAGTTGCTCTCAGTTGCTCTCAGTTGCTCTTACGCGCGCATCATCGTGACCGGGTATAGGGACTATGCATCACGCTCCATGCCCGGCAGCATCAGATAACCCACCCCGCGTTCCGCCTGAATCGGCAACTGCAGTCCGCTTTGCCGCAGAACCCGTTCCCGCAGACGACTGAGGATCACCTCAATCCGATGCTTTTGATAATCCTCCGGGTTCATGCCCAGCGCGATCGCCAGTTCCGTATGTCGGCACGGTATGCCCGGGTGTTGCAGGAGCACTTTCAGCAACGGATACTCGCTGCTTGAAAGGCGGATCCGAACCTGGTTCGGGGTGATGAGAAAGGGCGAATGGTCTTCGAGATGCCATAATCCATTGTCGGACAGCAGGTGCATCGAAGCGGGGATCGCCATCAGGCGTTGCCCGAGGCGCTTCAGGATCAGCGCCAGTTCATCCATATCGATCGGCTTGATCAGATAGGCATCCGCACCCGCATCCAGACCATTCAGGCGGTCGCTGCGCAAACCGCGGGCAGTCACGAAGACAATACCGATATTGAGATCATGTGTCCGCAGGTGCTGACAGACCGACAGCCCATCCTCGCCAGTCAGGCCGATATCCAGCACCACTACGGTGCGCGGATGCACCGCCAGGTAACGATAAAACTGCTCGGCGCTTGCAAAGGTCTTGACGGAAAAACCAAGGCATTCGAGTTGGAACGCCATCTCGTCGCGCAAAATAGCTTCATCTTCAACAAGGGAGACGGTGTAGGCGGGCATGTTAATAAAAAGTGGCAGATGGAAGCTTGACCCAGCAATCCTGATCCTGTACTGCGCAAGCTGTAACAGAATAAGCATGATGGCCGGCGTGGATAATTATTTTTATGATTGATATTCCTACTCTATCGCTTGCCATGGGACTCGGCAATTTAGCCTTTGGCGTGCTGGCGACGGTGTATGTCGTTGGCGCCGCCAAAGCCACCCAGCAACCGCTGTTAATTTGGCGTTGGGCGCGGATGATCAGCGGCATTGCCTTTCTGCTGATCTGGCTGCGACCGATTATACCGAGTGGATTTTCCCTGACCCTGTCGCATTTGCTGCTGATTATGGCCTGGGCGCTGGAGTATGCCGCCTATGCCAGCCTGCTGGGTCGGCATGACTGGCGAAAGCCCCTGATTGTGCTGACCGGTCTGGCAATTCTCCTGCAACTGGGCCTGCATGGTCTCAATGTGACGCGCCGCATTGATTTGATCTACTTCTCGCTGATCAATGGCGGCTTTTTCATGGCGATGGCCATGATCCTGCTGAGCGACCGCCGGCATGGGCTGCTGGTGCGATTGATGGGGACGACCAACGCCATTGCCGGCCTGCTGTTTTTTGGCCGCATGATTCAGTTGCTGCGCCTGGATGATCTTGCCCACCCAGGTTACCTGGCCTTGCACATCGCCCTGTTTGTGGTTGGCTATCTGATTATTGTGATCAATGGCTATGGCTTTCTATTACTGGCCAAGCAGGATGATGACCACAATTTGCGCGAGGCACTGGCAGACGTGGTGCAAGCCGAAGCCGAACAGCGTTTGCTGCTATCGCTGGCCTCGCATGAGTTCCGCACGCCTGCCGCCATGATTCAGGCCTCGCTGGATTCGCTGAAATTCCTCGCCCGCGATATTCCACCGCCAGTCGCGACACGTCTGGATAACATGCGTCAAGCGACTCAGCGTCTGATTCATATAGCTAATACGCTCATTACTCAGGACCGTTTGCGTGAATTGCGCTTTGGCCTGATTGTGCGCGAGATTGATATGAATGACCTGGTTGCCCAGGTTGTGGACTGTTATCCGGGGCGGATCGTGTGGCGGGGTCTGCAGCACGCATTGTCCTTATCGGTCGATGTCGAACTGCTTGAGATTGCACTGCATAATCTGATCGATAATGCAGTGCGCCATGGCACGCTTGAACAGCCGATTGAAATCCATTTGCAGCGGGTCGGTGTTGAATTACAGATCGTGGTTGCCGATCACGGTCCGGGTGTGCCGGATGCGAACAAGGATGCCATTTTTGAACGGTTCTATCGGCGCAAGGCGGGACCGGGCAGCGGGCTGGGCTTATCCATTGTCCGCTCGATTGCACGCCTGCATCATGGTGATGCGACAGTGCATGACAATGCGCCGCATGGCTCAGTGTTTATCATGCACTTGCCCTTGGCGATGAATTCAGGCAATCAGACAGCCTGAGGCGTCACAGTCCATGGTATCGCGTGGACTGCTTCTTGATGAGCCGCTGCTGGGATGCAGGAATATGCGGGTAATAAAAAACCCGCACGGTATTGATGCCGCGCGGGCTTTTCAGGCTGGACGGGAGTCGCGAATGACGCTACTCCCGTCGACCGTTCTTAGTTCAGGGCCAGCGACTTGCCCTTGGAACCGAGATCCTCGAAGGCCTCGTTCAGACGGGTCACCATATTCTGCTCAGCCAAACGCAGGTATTTGCGCGGGTCATAGAACTTCTTGTACGGCTTATCGGTTTCCGGATCGACCTGATACAGGAATGCCTTGGGGTTCTCGGTGACGAACTTGCCGATCGCCTCGGAATAGGCAAACTGCAGATCGGTGTCGATGTTCATCTTGAACACGCCATAGCCGACCGCTTCGGTGATCTTTTCCTTCTCCGAACCTGAACCGCCATGGAACACCAGATTCAGCGGCTTGGCGCTGGTCGCGCGCTTCTGCTCGATCAGGGCCTGGGAGTTCTTGAGGATTTCCGGGCGCAACTGGACATTGCCGGGCTTGTAGACGCCATGCACGTTGCCAAAGGACGCGGCGACCGAGAAATGGCCGATCGGCGACAGACGCTCATAGGCCTGCAGCACGTCTTCCGGCTGGGTGTAGAGGTGCGAATTGTCGGCGCTTTCCTCCAGCTCGCTGCCAATGCCGTCCTCTTCGCCACCGGTGACGCCCAGTTCGATTTCCAGGCTCATGTCCAGCGGCGCCATGCGGCTGAGCACGCGCGCGCATTCGTTCAGATTGAACTCCATGCTCTCTTCGGACAGGTCGAGCATGTGCGAGCTGAACAGCGGCTTGCCGTGCTGCTTGAAATAGGCCTCGCCATGGTCGAGCAGCGCATCAACCCAGGGGATCAGAGCCTTGTTGGCATGGTCGGTATGCAGCACCACGCACACGCCGTAATGCTCGGCCAGCAGGTGGACATGCAGCGCTGCCGCAACCGCGCCCAGCACCTTGGCCTGGAAGCTGTCCTTCATGCCTTGCCCGGCATAGAACTGCGCGCCGCCATTGGAGAGCTGGATGATGACGTCGGCCTGATTCTTGGCGGCGGCTTCGAGCACGGCGTTGATCGTGCTGCTGCTGGAGACGTTGACCGCTGGCAGTGCATAACCACCGGCCTTGGCGGCGGCAACCAGAGTCAGATAGTCCTTGCCAGTAACCACGCCGGGTTTGAGATGGGCCATGAACGAATCCTCGTGTGCGGGGGGATGAAAAAGACTGGGAGCTGTGCTTCAGGAGCGGAAGTATAGACCTAGCATCGCTATCAGAACAGCATCAGAACAGCGCCAGGCAATCCCGGCCCCTTGCGCAAATCCGCGCCTGGCAGAAGGGTTCTGTGATGCTGCGGGCGCTGGCCATCGACCGGGGCGCGCCCTTGAATGCGCTGCCATCAGCGACCATGCTTAACAGGCCATTCCCTGTGGTATTTACATAACCCCGAGGAGCTTCGATCCATGAGCAAGACTGCTGAACTGCTCGGCGCCAAGGCCGATTCTCTGCTGGGCCATGTCTGCAAGACGATTCCCAAGGAATCGCTGCATTTGCCCGGTCCCGATTTCGTCGATCGCGTCTTTGCTGCGTCCGACCGCAATCCGCGCGTGCTGGTCAACCTGCAGCGCATGTTTGGAACGGGCCGGCTGGCCAACACGGGTTTCCTGTCGATCCTGCCGGTTGATCAGGGTATCGAACACTCCGGTGGCGCCAGCTTTGCCAAGAACCCGATGTATTTCGATCCGGAAAACATCGTCCGGCTGGCCCTGGAAGGTGGCTGCAACGCGGTGGCCTCGACCTACGGCGTGCTGGGTATGGTGGCGCGCAAGTACGCACACAAAATTCCGTTCATGGTCAAGATCAACCACAATGAGCTGTTGACCTATCCCAACAAGGCCGACCAGATCATGTGGGGCACCATCAGGGAAGCCCATGACATGGGCTGTGCGGCGGTCGGCGCGACGATCTATTTTGGTTCACCGGAAAGCGGCCGGCAGATTGTTGAAGTGGCGCAGGCTTTCCACATGGCCCATGAACTGGGCATGGCCACGGTGCTGTGGTGCTATCTGCGCAATAACGCCTTCAAGACCAAGGAGAAGGATTATCACGTCTCCGCCGACTTGACCGGTCAGGCCAATCACCTCGGCGTGACCATCGAAGCCGACATCATCAAGCAGAAGCTGCCCGAGAATAATGGCGGCTTTGAAGCGTTGAACATGGGCGGTTCCAGTTACGGCAAGTTCGACAAGAAGATCTATACCGATCTGGCCAGCGATCACCCGATCGACCTGTGCCGTTATCAGATCGCCAACTGCTACATGGGCCGTGCCGGCCTGATCAACTCCGGTGGTGAATCCAAGGGCGCCGGTGACCTTGAAGCGGCGGTGCTGACGGCGGTGATCAACAAGCGCGCCGGCGGCATGGGCCTGATTTCCGGGCGCAAGGCCTTCCAGCGGCCGATGCAGGACGGCATTGCCATCCTCAACGCGATTCAGGATGTCTATCTCGACAGCAGCGTGACCGTGGCCTGATGGGCATGAGCCATCCCGTTTAGCTCGCGGCCGTCCGCTTGATCAGCCCTCGTGCTGCCAATAGCACTCCCGCCGGCGCGAGAGCAGCGCGCGTCAGCGCAGGGCTGGTAACGATAAAGGCCTGCTGAGCAGCAGGCTCGATGGGTCCAGGAAGACCCGCTTAAGAAAGCCCCGCGCCCGCGGGGCTTTCGCGTTTATGAGGCAGCGATGGTTGCGCCGGGTTTTATCATGCACTGCAGCAGGGCGTGGTGCATGCGGGTGCAATGCGGTTTAATTTAATCAGGATCAAGAAGTTAATTAAAAAATAATTTTTGGCGCAAAACCTGCATTACCAAAATCCCGGTCATGCGTGCCGACCCGCGACGATCCTGTGGCGGGCTGCTGTTAAACACCGAACGACGTTCGGCCTGCTATCCGTTTCCGGCCTGAATGCGGGGTCTTTCGCGGAGAACTTGATGAGTAATCCTGATTTATCTCTTGATGCGGTTGCCATTGCGATCGTGGGCAGTGGCGGTGCCGGTGCGATCACTGCCGGTGGCCTGCTGCTGGAGGCTGCGAGCGCCGCGGGCTGGTATGGGTTGATGACCCGCTCGGTTGGGCCACAGATCCGTGGTGGCGAGGCGCTGGCAATGGTGCGTCTGGCTCCGACACCGGTCGTGACGCATGGCGATTATTTTGATGTTCTGCTGGCTTTGGACTGGCATAACGCGGATCGTTTCATCGACGAGGTACCCCTGAATGGGCATAGCCTGATTCTGGCTGATGCCGAGGCGGGCGAAGCGCCGGCCGCCATTCTCGCTAGCGGCGCGCGCGTGGTGACCTTTCCCCTGACCGATCTGGCGGACGATATCGCCGGTGGGCGATCCAACATCATCGCACTCGGTCTGCTGGCCCGGCTGCTCGCTTTGCCGCTTAAACCGTTGGCGGCGCTGGTGGGGCGGGTGTTGAATCGCAAGGGACTCGATCCGGCGCACCTGCTTCAAGCGTTGACTGCGGGGCACGCCGCCGCTGCCACGCTGGACGGTTCGATACGGCCGCTGTCCTTGGTGACCGAAGGCGGCACGCGCTGGCGGCTGACCGGTAATGAAGCGGCGGCACTGGGTGCATTGCGCGGTGGTGTGCGTTTCGCGGCGGTCTATCCGATTACCCCAGCGACGGATCTATCCGAATGGCTGGCGCCGCGCCTGCACCAGCTCGGTGGGCATCTGGTCCAGGCCGAGGACGAAATTGCCTCGATCAATATGGTGCTGGGCGCGGCCTATGGCGGTGTGCCGGCGCTGACCGCGACTTCGGGTCCGGGCCTGGCGCTGATGACGGAAACGCTGGGTCTGGCGGTGGCGGCGGAAATCCCGGCCGTGGTAGTCAACGTCATGCGCGGTGGCCCATCGACCGGTATTCCTACCAAGTCCGAACAGTCCGATCTGGATATTGCCCTGCATGGCCTGCATGGCGATGCGCCACATCTGGTCCTGGCGCCGACGACGGTGGGCGATTGCCTGTTCACCACCGAATGGGCGGTACACCTGAGCGAGGCCTTGCAATGTCCGGCGCTGGTGCTGTCCGACCAGTTCCTTGGCCAAAGCGTGGCCGTGTTCGATTCACCGGCCCCGGTGACGGGCGAGATCAGCATGCGGCGGCTGGCCGAAGATGGCGCGGGCCGCTATGACCGCTATGCACTCAGCGCCGATGGCATCTCGCCGATGGCGCTGCCTGGCACGCGTGGCCGCCAGTACACCGCCGACGGTCTGGAGCACAACCCGCACGGTACGCCTTCCAGTCGTGCTACTGACCATCAGGCCCAGCTCGACAAGCGGCGCGACAAGCTGCTGCGCTACGACTATGGCGCGGCCTGGGTCGAAGTCGAAGGGGAAGGTGATCTGGCAGTGCTGACCTGGGGCTCGATGGCCGGTCCGGTGCGCGAGGCGGCGCAGCGCGCCCGGGCCCAGGGATTGGCGGTCAAGGTGATTGTGCCGCGCCTGCTGGCCCCGGCCCAGCCGGCCCGTCTGGCCGCGCTGCTGGCTGGTGTGCAGCGGCTGCTGGTGGTTGAGCAGAGCCATTCCCGGCAGTTTTATCGCTACCTGCGGGCGCACTATGCCCTGCCGGGTGCAGTGCGGGTGCTAAGCCAGCCGGGACCGCTGCCGATCCGGCCAGCGGCTGTGCTGACCCAATTGTTGCAGTGGAGGTAAAGGTCTTGGGCAAACCCGAAACGATCTCTTGCGGCCATGTCGCCAAGGACTACAAATCCGATGTCAAGCCGATCTGGTGTCCCGGTTGTGGCCACTTTGGTGTTCAGACAGCGCTGTTTCGCGCCCTGGCGCATCTGGATCTGCCGCCGGAACAGGTGGCGGTCATTTCCGGAATCGGCTGTTCCTCACGGCTGCCGGCCTATACCCAGTGCTACGGCTTTCATGGTATTCACGGCCGGGCGCTGCCCCTGGCGACTGGTCTGAAGCTGGTGCGTCCGGAGTTGACCGTGCTGGTGGCCAGTGGTGATGGCGATGCCTTTTCCATTGGCGGCAACCACTTCCTGCACGCCTGCCGACGCAACGTCGATTTGACCTGCATCGTCATGGACAACGCCGTCTATGGCATGACCAAGGGCCAGCCCTCGCCGACCACGACGCCGGATTGGCGCAGCAAGCTGGCGCCGGAGGGAACCGGTATCAGTCCGTTGCGACCACTGGCGGTAGCGCTGGCTGCTGGAGCAGGCTTCATCGCCCGGGCCTTTTCCGGCGACCCCAACGGCATCGCCCAGCTGCTGGTCGAGGCGATCCGCTATCCGGGATTTGCGCTGCTGCAGATTCTCAGTCCCTGCGTGACCTATCGACCGGAGGAAAAGGACTGGAAGCATCAGGTGCATGCCGCCGGGGTCGAAACGACCGCCGATCCGGTCGAGGCAGCACGCCGTTTGTTCGCTGATGACGGCATGACCACCGGTGTGTTCTACCGCGCCGAACTGCCGCCCTATCCGGCGGCGGTGAACACCGCAACCACGACCCTGACCACGCTTGAAGCGGGACTTGCACTATGAGCACGATAGCGATCACCACGCTGGACCAGTTGCTTGCCTACGCTCATGTCCTGGAACAGGAAGCCGTCGAACGCTATCAGGAACTGGCCGAGCAGATGCAGGTTCACCATCAGCCACAACTGGCGGAACTGTTCCAGACCATGGCCCGGGTGGAGGGCCAGCATGTGGACCGGGTCGAGGCCCTGGCCGATGGCCGGACATTGCCGCGCCTGGCACCCTGGGATTATCGCTGGACGGACTTGGAGTCGCCGGAGCGGGTACCGATTGGCGCGGAACAGTACGGCATGCAGCCACGGCAGGCGCTGGAACTGGTGCTGGCTGGCGAAGAGCGGGCGCAGGCCTTCTTTGCGGCGGTGGCGGCGTCCTGTCCCGATCCGGTAGCGCGCACCCTGGCCGCCGAGCTGGCCGAGGAGGAACAGCAGCACGCGGTGCTTTTGCATGACTGGCTGCGCCGCTATCCCTGTGCTGTCGAGGATGTGCCGGATCTGGATGAACCACTGGCGCAGGATTGAGACTGCTGCCGGTGGTCTGATGATTGGCTGCTGGGCGATTCGGGCATAAGGCGCGCGCCCCTTGCGGGTATCGCTAGAATGACGAACAATCCGCGGCGCGTCATACCCATCATTCGTTCCCGAAAGGAGAAAACAATCATGTCAGTGGGCCAATACTGCAATCGCCATGTCGTCACGACGGAAAGGGGGACGGGCATTCACGAAATTGCGCGGATCATGCGCCAGCGTCATGTCGGTACCGTCGTGGTGGTTGAACGCCGCAACGATAAGGAATATCCAGTCGGGATCATCACGGACCGCGATCTGGTGGTCGAAGTGATGGGCCAGGGGCTGGCGCCGGAGACGCTGACTGTGGGCGATATCATGACCAGCAAGCTGGTCACCGCCCGCGAAGAGGACAATTTCTGGCGCGCCCTGGACCGGCTCAGCGCCAAGGGCGTGCGGCGTTTACCCGTGGTCGATGACGAGGGTGCACTGATTGGTATTCTGACCGTGGATGACGTGTTGACCGCGCTGGCGGTGGGCCTGTCGGACGTGACCCGGCTGGTGCAGCGCGAAATCGCCAAGGAAGTGCAGCAGCGGCAGTAAGCCGGTATTACGCGCCGCGGACGGGCAGTGGCGCCCTTCCGCGACTGCGGCTTGGGAATGGGTGTCTCAGCTGTTCAGGGCCAGCAGCGCCAGGGCCAGTCCAGCCAGCGCCACCAGCCATGCCCCAGCCAGGGCTAGCCGCGAGGAGGCCGCCGGCGCCGCTTCCCGCGCCGCCTGCTCGGCGAGAGAGTGTTGCAGTGCGGCCAGGGCCTGCTGGCGCTCCTGATCACGCTGATCAAGCGCGGCCAGCCGCTGCGCCTGTTCCTCGAAGGTTGGATTGCGGGTGGCGTCCTCCAGTGCCTGCAGGCGCTGATGCAGGGTCATGACCTCGCCATGCAGTTCGCGTAGCACGTTTTCGAACTTGCCAAATTGCTCGGAATGCGCCGTCAGGCGCTGTTCGTTGTCGTCAACCCGCTCATTGAACGCGGCCAGTGCCCCTTGCAGAGTGTCCTGCTGGATTTGTGCCTGGTCCTGCCGCTCGGACAGCATAGCCAGACGCTGACGCAGTTCATCGCCCTGCGCCTGGAAGCGCGCATCAAGATCCGTCCATTGGCGCGCTAGCGCATCCTGCTGGTTCCGCGCCGCGCTGCTCTCGTTTTGCAGCGTCGTTTCCAATGCTGCGGTGGCGGCCTGCGCCGCCTGTACATCCTGACGCAGGGCATTCAGCATGCTCATCAGATCGCCCAGGCGCTGATCATGGGCGCCGCTGGCGTCGTTCAGGGTGTCGAGGCTTTGTTGCGTGCCTTGCAGGTAGTGGCGGAAGGCGTCCAGGGCGGTTTCAAGGTCTTTGGCAGTGCTCATGGGATCCTCGGCAGGTTCCGGGATGGGGTTTTGGTGTGGTTATGGTGTGATGCTCCAGCCAAGCCCTAGTGTAGTGGTTTCCTTCCGCCGATTCTCGTTATGCGTTGACGCTGGCGTGGCCGGCGCGGGGCCGAGGT
>OFSA01000023.1_pt1 | contig 26409 bp, 18 predicted proteins | sample 1543241 | NCBI WGS metagenome assembly OFSA01 (sample SAMN05442508, study PRJEB24371) | freshwater metagenome | isolation source: Freshwater Lake | place: Canada: Niagara | collected 2012-08-09 | reverse complement strand
CAGCGGCGGCACATTCAGGGCTTTTCTTTCAGCCACTTTGAGACCGTGTTGCGCGACACGCCGAACATTCGGGTGAGTCCCCGTAGGGAGGAGCGTTCCTGATAAGCCCGCAGAATTTGACCCTTTGCCGTTTCCGTATAGCCCGATGCTTGAGAGTGCTCCCGGAAACTGCGCCTGTACGCACTGCGTCACTACCGTTTTACGGGTTTCTCGGTAATCCGATGGCGCTAAGCATCCGGCGGTCGGACTTTGAACCACGCAGCATACAAGGCAGGCAACGCTAAGCGATCCAGCACCGTCGCCACCAGCAGGCCACCCATGATGGCTACCGCCATCGGTGCCCAGAATGTACTGGCCGTCAAGGGAATCAGCGCCAGGATCGCAGTCAGCGCGGTCAGCATGATCGGGCGGAATCGTCGCACCGTTGCGCCCATCACGGCATCCCAGGGTGACAGCCCCGCTTCAAGATCCTGCTTGATTTGATCCAGTAAAATAATCGCATTGCGAATAATGACGCCCGACAGCGCGATTACGCCCAGCATCGCCACGAAACCAAAGGGCTGTTGAAAAACCAGCAGGAACAGCGTGACGCCAATCATGCCCAGGGGTGCGGTGAGCAGCACCATCAGCGTGAGCTGGAAGTTGTGCAACTGGAACATCAGCAGGGTCAGAATGACCGCCGCCATCAGCGGCATAACCGCGAAAATCGAAGCCTGGGAATTCACGCTGGCTTCGGCGGCTCCACCCACTTCAATGTGATAACCGTCTGGCAAGTTGGCTCGCACCGGTTCCAGGTCATGGTCAATCCGGGCGGTCACATCCAGGGGTTGCACCCCTTCCGGGACATCGGCGCGCACCGTGATCGCCGGCAGGCGGTTGCGTCGCCATACCACGCCATCCTCGAACGTCGCGTCAATGTAGGCCAGCTGGCTCAATGGCACGAAGCGATGATGATCGGTATAAATGTGCAAATCCTTGAGATTCCCTAAATCGCCGGGCGCATCCTGGCGCGCGCGCAACACAATATCAAGCGTTTGGTCACCTTCCCGATATTGGGTGATAGGCAAGCCGTTCAGGATGGTATTCAGGTTGCGCGAGAGATTCTGCGGGTTGATTCCCAAAGCCCGCGCCTTGTCCTGATCCACCCGCAAGCGCGCGTTCAGGATCATGCCTCGCCAATCACTGTTGACATCCCGGGTATGGGGACTGGCCCGCATGACTTCAGTGACTTCTGTGGCGATAGTCCGTAGCTGTTGCGGATCAGGCCCTACGACCCGGAATTGCACTGGATAGCCCACGGGTGGCCCGTTCTCCAGGCGAGCCACTCGCCCGCGTACCAGTGGAAAGTCGCTTTCAAACGCGCGATTCAAACGCCGAAACAACCGCTCACGGGCCGCTTCGTCCTGACTCATAACGACCAATTGGGCGAAATTAAGATGCGGATGCTGTGGCTCCATCGCCAGATAAAAATAGGGAGAACCGCTACCGACGTAACTCACCACATTGACCGCGTCCGATTCCCGCATTAGCAGCGCCTCCAGTCGCTGAACTTCCGCCGCAGTCGCGGTAAAGGGCGAGCCTTCTGGTAGCCATACATCGACCAGCAACTCAGGCCGGGCCGACGAGGGAAAGAATTGTTGTGGCACAAAGCGGAATCCCACCACTGCCACGATAAACATCGCCACGGTGAGCGCGATTACCCACCAGCAATAACGCAGACACCAACCCACCAGGCGGAGCAAACCATCATTAACCGCCTCTTCCCAGCGGATTACCCATGCCTCATAACGCTGACGCCAGAGTTGCCATCGACTGTGGCGCCAAGTGAACGCATCACCGGTTTGCCGATCAGTGCCTGGGCGCCCGCCTTTTTCCAATAGCAGGGCATAGCCCAGATAAGGGGTAAACAGGACCGCCACTACCCAGGATGAAACCAGCGCGATCCCAACCACCGCGAATAGGCCAAAGGTGTATTCACCCGCTGTGGATTGCGCCAGTCCAACCGGCAGGAAGCCCGCTACTGTGATCAAGGTGCCGGTTAACATCGGCAAGGCAGTGCTGGTATAGGCAAAAGTGGCTGCTTTCAGCGGCTCCCAGCCCTGCTCCAGTTTGCGATCAATCATCTCCATGACGATGATGGCGTCATCGACCAATAAACCCAGGGCAATAATCAGCGCTCCTAGGGAAATCCGGTTTAGATCGATACCGAAAAATTTCATGCTGAGGAATGTCATGGCCAGTACCAGCGGAATGCACAGCGCTACGACTATTCCGGCACGCCACCCCAGACTGAGAAACGTCACACCGAGCACGATGATCAGTGCTTCGACAAAACTTTTCATAAATTCATTAACCGCTGCTTTGACAACGCGCGGTTGATCGGTCACTTGATGAATATCGATGCCGATCGGTAGATCAGCCTGCAGTTTTTGGAAGACACGGTGTAAATCAGCACCCAGTTCCAGAATATTGCCACCCTTGACCATCGATACTGATAAGCCAATAGCGTCCTGACCCTGGTAACGCATTTTGACGGTTGGTGGGTCTTCATAATCTCGCCGGATTTCAGCAATGTCACCCAGACTGAAGATTCGGCCATTGGTGGCGCGAATGCCGATCGCGCGCAGACTGTCCAGGGACCGGAAATTTCCTTCCACCCGTAGTGGTACGCGGCGGCTGGACGTGATCAGGACTCCGGCAGTCTCCATGGCATTCTGGGCTGCCAGTAGCGAGAATATGGGCATGGGATCAATACCGAGCGCCGCGAGTTTCCGGTCCGACGTCTCGACATAAATCTTTTCGTCCTGCGCACCAATAGGATCAACCTTGCGAATATTGCCTAGCCGCAGCAACTCCTGACGTGCCTTGTCAACGTAACGTTTGAGTTCAGCATAACTAAAACCATCAGCGGTGAATGCATAAATAGAGCCGAAAATATCGTCATATTCGTCATTAAAGAGCGGTCCCTGCACGCCTTCTGGCAGTTGATAGCGTATATCACTGATTTTCTTGCGTGCCTGATACCAGATGTCTGGTACGGCTTTGGGCGGAGCCGATTCCTTCAGATGAACGGAGATCAATGTTTCTCCAGGCTTGGAGTAACTGCGGATGAAATCCAGCCAGGGCGTTTCCTGCAGTTTTTTCTCGATTTTATCGGTGACTTGCTGCTCCATTTCATGGGCGGTTGCGCCCGGCCAGTAAGCCTTGATGATCATGACCTTGACCGTAAACTCAGGATCCTCCATCTGCCCGAGTGTGAAGTAGGCATATGCGCCACTGAGGAGTAGCAGGCCGATAAAATAGCGAATCAGCGGGGGATGATTGATGGCCCAGGCGGACAGGTTTGGGCCTTTCATGGCGTGTCATCCAGCAGACGAATCTGTTGGTCCGGGTAGAGTTTGTGGACTCCGGCGACAACTACCCGCTGACCGGGAACCAGGCCGTTGGCGATAATGACCTGATCCCCATGGAACTCGCCGAGCTGGACCGCACGCCGCGTGACTTTCAGTGTCTGGGGATCCACTACCCACACCGCAGCTTGACTATTCTGTTCGGTCAGGGCAGTCAAGGGCAGGCGAATAGCCGCCGCTTCCAGTCGCCGACTGACCTGTACCGATGCGGTCATGCCGAGTTGCACGTTAGTGTCGGGATCGATGAATGCGACTTTGGCGGCATAGGTGCGGGTGAGCGGATCGGCTAGCGGTGCGATTTCCCGTACCTGGCCACGATAGGGCTGGCCCGGCATCGACCATAGGCTGATCTGCACGTCTTCCCCAACCTGCAATTCATCATGGCGATTTTCCGGAATGCTGATAGCGACTTCCTTTTCACCGGGTAGCGCTAGATTAAGCACTGGCTGACCAGCGGTCACCATTTGTCCGACTTCGGCGTGAATGGCAGTAATAATTCCGGTTTGATCGGCGCTCAATTGGGTATAGCCGGTCTGGCGGGCGCCACCGGAGAGCTGTGATTGGGCTTGCTGTACCCGAGCTTGTGCCGTGTCATGGGCGCCCTTGAGCGTATCGAAGTCATTGCGGCTGATGAGATTGCGGTCGAGTAGCGCCTTGGCCCGATTGAATTTGGCGATGGCCTGATCGCGTTCGGCCTGAGCGGCTACCAGTTGCGCACGCAGTGCCTGTTCGTTGAGAACCAGATCGCCAGGATCAAGCTGCATCATGGCAATATTGGGTTGTACCTGCTGGCCAATTTCCACTTGACGACTGGTGATTTTGCCACCGACCCGGAAAGCGAGCGCGATTTCGTGGCGGGCATGCACCTCGCCGGCGTATTTCGAGATGCGGTCGATGGGTTCAGCCGTTGCGATCACGGTCTTGACCGGTCGGATGGCGGGTGATGGCTCTGGAGAAGAGGGCGAGCAGGCGGCTAGCAGTGTCGGGACCACGGCGACGAGAATAGGCAGTGACGGATTCATGGCGCGATGATCGTCTCTAGAAAGAAAAATGAGTTCATGGCTTAACCCGAAACTGTTTTTTTGCTTGGCGTTGCCGATATAAGCCATATCGGAAATAGGGGTTTTTGAGAAAGTTTGCTTAGATTGTAGCCAGTTTTATAAAAGCCGCTGGCGACCGGCGCAATGCTCAGCAGGAGGATTCCAGGACGGTGTAACTGCTGAAAAATGCCCGAATGGATCATCCTTCACTATCAAGCCTAGCGTATAACGTGAAAATTGCTAAAATCATTATATGATCGAAGTTTCCTAATGAATTTATTTTGTAACATTTTTACTGCATAGGATAATGGCCTGCTGGTCATTGGTGACATTAACCGCGACCCACGACTCCGCTGTCTTGGGTAAATCGTCAACACGCGACAGGAGCTTCGAGTAAATCCCATGAAAAGCTTCCGAGATATGATGGAACCTTTCCAGCAATACTTCGTGGTGGCGATTGCCGATACCCCGGAGCTGATGCGCAAGGTGCAGCAGGTGCGCTATGAGGTGTTCTGCAAGGAATTCCACTTCGAGCGTGAGGAGGATTGCCCTGGTGGACTGGAGCATGACGACTACGACGAGCACGCTACCCATTGCCTGATTTTGCACCGGCAAAGCGGTATGGCTGCCGGCTGTGTGCGTCTCATCCACGCCGGCGACGATGACGATATCGTCCTGCCCATCGAGCGCTACTGCGCTGCCAGCCTGCGTGATGACAAGGCGTATCCCAGCCGCCTGCGCCACGATGGCGTCTGCGAGATCTCGCGGTTGGCGGTGTCCAGCCACTTCCGGCGCCGCCATGGCGAGCATGATTCACCCTTAGGCGCGAGCGCCGTCATCCCGCTCAGCAATGGCGATGAGTACCGCGCTTTTCCGTTGCTCAGCTTTGCCCTGTTCATGTCGGTCCTGTCACTGGCGGTGATGACCCGCTGTCGCCACAGCTTCTCGATGATGGAGCCCTGGCTGGCGCGTCACCTGCAGATCATGGGCTTTGCCTTTCAGCAGATCGGCGAGGTGACCGACTATCACGGTGCCCGCGCCCCGTTCCATTACACCCTGGAGCAGGCCATCGCCGACAAGGAGCGCCGCCCCCTGCTGCGCGAACTGTTCAGCTTCATCGACCCCATGGTTGAAATCGAGGCGCGCCGGGCACGGCTGGTACTGCACTGAAACATGGTGGCGGGGCGAACGTTGTTTTTCCCCGCCAAGGCCATAGACTCTATAACGCGTATGCAAACGATAACGGGCCCAGCCCCGCAAGGGCCCGAATGTGATTGACCTGACTTTACCCACCACCACCCAAGGAGTTTTAATCCGTGGAGATGAGAAATATCGCCGCCATGCTCCAGTCGTTCCGGGACGACCTGCCCGCCGACAGCAGGACTGCCGCTGCCATTGACCGGGGTGCCAGCCTGGAGGAGATTTCCGAGCTGGCCGAGGCTGAGGGCCTGCATAAACTGGCTTCGGTACTGTTCGAGGCCGAGCAGGAAGCTCTGCGCGATGGGCCGGATGCCGTCGAGGAAGCGGGCGCAGCCACCGATACCTTTATCCGGGCGGCCCGTCAGGATCTGCCCGCTGACAGTAGGACCGCCGCCGCTATCGACCGGGGCGCCTCGTGGGAGGAAATCTCCGAGCTCGCCGAGGAAGAGGGCCTGCACCAGATCGCTTCGGTGCTGTTCGAGGCGGAGCAGGAAGCATTACGCACCTCCGCCAACGCCTGAACCGGCTCGCGCCGCCGCCAGTGACAGTGCTGGCGGCGACTTTCCACTGCCCATCGTGGCACTCTGCCGCCATTTCGATGTCAACACGCGGCAAAAAACCCTCGCTGAAATCGCGCCGGTCGCTCAGTATCAAGACCGCCGTACCGCATTGCAGTAAAATGCCGCTGGTTGACCCTGTGCTGGTCATGCTTCAGCCCGGTCCGGGTCGGTTACTGCCGCCCGGTTGTTTGCCGAAGTGCCGGTTCCGGTGGTTCTGCCATGCTGCTGCGGGCTTGGCGTGAAAACACCGGTTTGTTGATTTCGTGCTGTCTGGATGGGATATGAAACGTCTTGTAAAGGGTCTGCTGCAAAATCCTGGTGCCGCTTCGCTGGCGCTGTTCACCCGGGAAATCTGGGCGAATCCGCGTGCCATGGGCGCGGCTTGTCCGAGCACGCCGGCGCTGGCGAGCAGCATGGCCTCGCGAGTGCCGCTGGATCGGGAGGGGTTGGTGGTGGAACTGGGCGGTGGCACCGGTGCAGTCACGACAGCGCTGCTCAAGCATGGCGTGCCCTCCTGGAAACTGGTGGTGATCGAGCGCTCGCCGATTCTGGCCAATCACCTGCGCCAGCGCTTTCCGCAGTTGCGGGTGATTCAGGGTGATGCTGCTCAACTCGCCCATCTGCTGGAGCATGACCGGCTGCGCGGCGGCGGCATCGGCAGCATCGTGTCCAGCCTGCCGCTGCGTTCCCTGCCGCCGGCGGTCACCCGCGCCATCAGCCAGCAGTTCGAAACCCTGCTGCTGCCGGGCCATCCGCTGATCCAGTATGCCTATGACCTGCGCGGTACCCAGCTGCGGCTGCTGCCGCGTTTTCGCCGCCTGTCGAGCAAGATCGTCTGGAGCAACCTGCCTCCGGCGCGGGTTGAGGTCTTCGAGCGGTTTTGAACGCCGGGCGCACTTCAGCGTCCGCTGCGCTTGCGCGCCGCCGCCTGCTCGGCCTGAATCGCGGTCAGGGCAATGGTGAACACGATATCCTCGACCAGCGCCCCGCGTGACAGGTCATTCACCGGCTTGTTCAAGCCCTGCAGCATCGGCCCGATGCTGATCACCTCGGCGCTGCGCTGCACGGCCTTATAGGTCGTGTTGCCGGCGTTCAAATCCGGAAAGATGAATACCGTCGCCCGCCCGGCCACCTGACTGTCCGGCGCCTTGCTTTCGGCAACGGCCTTGATCGCTGCTGCGTCGTATTGCAGCGGTCCATCGATCAGCAGGTCCGGACGGCGTTCGCGGGCGATGCGGGTCGCGTTCTTGACCTTTTGCACATCGCTGCCGCTACCCGAGGTGCCGGTGCTGTAGCTGAGCATCGCCACCCGCGGGGTGATACCAAAGGCCTGGGCGGAATCGGCGCTCTGGATGGCGATGTCGGCCAGTTCCTCAGCGTTGGGCGTGATGTTGATGGCGCAATCGCCATAGACCAGCACCTGTTCGGGCAGGCACATGAAGAAGATCGACGACACCAGTTGAGCATCGGGCGCGGTCTTGATCATCTGCAGCGCCGGGCGGATGGTGTTGGCGGTGGTATGTACCGCGCCGGACACCAGCCCATCGACCTCGTCCAGATGCAGCATCACCGTGCCGAGCACCACCGGGTCATGCAGCTGCTCCTCGGCCAGGGCCGGACTGAGGCCCTTGTGGGCGCGCAGCGCTACCATGGCGTCGATATGCCGCTGGGCGATGGCGGTAGGATCGATGATTTCCAGATCCGATGGCAGGCGCAAACCATGGCGGGCGGCCAGGCGCTGCATGCGCCCGGCATCGCCCATCAGCACGCAGTGAGCAATGCCGCGCTGATGACAGATGATCGCCGCTTCAAGGGTGCGCGGCTCGTTGCCCTCGGGGAGGATGATGCGCTTGCGGGCGCGACTGGCCCGCTCCACCAGCATATGGCGAAAGGCCGGCGGGCTGAGCCGCCGTTCCTCGATCTGGCTGAGCAGGGGTTCCTTCCACTCCAGGCTGACATGCGCGGCCACGATATCCACCGCCCGCTGCATGCGGTCGCGATCATCGAGCGGGATTTCCAGATTCAGATAGGGCAGGTACAGCACCGATTGCATGGTGCTGTGGGGAATGGTCAGGATCGGCAGGCCGGCCTCAAGCGCCGGCATGCACAGGGTCCAGATGCGCGGATCGGGTTTGATGCCGCCGGTGAGCAGCACGGCGGCGACATGGGTACCACCGATCGCGGCCATGCAGGCCGCCAGCAGCAGATCCTCGCGATCACCCGGAGTAATCAGCATCGCGCCGGAGCGCAGTTCCGGGCAACTGTTGGCCAGGGTACGCGCACCGAGGGCGACATGGGTGACGCGCCGGTCGAGCTGCCCGGCATTGAGAATCTGCGCGCCGATCATCGGCATGATGTCGCGCACCCGTGGCGCAATCAGTTCGCGCTGCCAGGGAATGCAGCCGAGCAGCCTAAAGGTCCTTGGCCAGTGCCGGGCGCATTCGGCCTGCAGTTCGGCGGCGTGGCCGGGCTGCGGACATTCCTCGGCGCGACTGAAGTCGAAACGGATGTGGCCGACCGGGTCCACCGGCGCATCGAGTAGGTTGATGATGCAGCCGAGCATGCGCTCGTGGCGGATGCCGCCGTAGGACTGGGCGACTACTTCCACGGTGTCGGCAATCTGGCGCGGGGTGTCGCGGCCGGGGGCGGTGACGATGATGATACGTGCATCAAGGCTACGGGCGATCTTGGCGTTGAGCAGGGTGCCGAATGGCTGTTCCTCAGTGTCGACCAGGCCCTCGACAACCACCACACTGGCTTTTTGCGCGGCCTGTTCGTAGCGGGCGATCACCTCTTCAAGCAGCACATTTTCCTGATCATGACCCAGCAGGTTTTCGGCTTCGGCGACCGGGATCGGCTCGGGCGGGTTCAGGCTGGTGACGATGCGTGCCAGCCGGGTCGAGCGTTCCGGGCCGGTGTCGGTGGCGTGTGGCTGGGCAATGGGTTTACAGAAGCCGACCGGGATGCCTTCACGGTCCAGGGCGTGGACCAGGCCAAGAGCGACCGTGGTCAGGCCGACCCGCTTCTCGGTGGCGACGATGAACAGGGCAGTAGTCATGGCCGATCCCTCGCAACGCGCGATGCTGCGCTGCAATACAGCATAGACCCGGCGGCTCTGCCGCGCACGCCGGGCTGCGCGCATCAGCCGGTGCCGCCGTAGCTGGCGATGCGCAGCTCCTCCTCGGTCAGGCCGGACTGGGCCTCGCGCAGATGGCGGCGGGCTGCGCCGGCGCTTTCGTAGATGTGCGGGGCAACATCGCGCTGTTCCAGGGCATCGCCGAGCTTCATGCGCAGGAAGGCGCTGGTGGTGTAGCGGGTGACGCCGGAATAGAAGCGGTTCATCAGATCCTTGATGATGTCGGTATAGGGGTCGATCAGATCCGGATCGATGCTGAAATTGTCGTAGTTGACCACGGCATAGGTCTTGCGGCCGAGCGATGTCAGGTGCCGGGTCACCTGTTGGCGAATCGCTTCGGCATCCTCCAGGGGCTTGATTTCATAGCCCTCCAGATTGACGAAGAACAGATCGTCCTCGGCATCGTAGGTAAAGCGCTGCTCGATCGGCAGGCGCAGCAGGGCGCGGCGCAGGCCCATCGGCTCGGGCTGGAAGATGCGCCCATCCATCAGCTGCGGCGGCTGCTTGAGCACCGGCTGGAAATCCATGTGCGCGAGGATATCGCGCTGCAGATCGATGCCGGGGGCAATTTCCACCAGTTCCATGCCATCGGCGGTGAGCTGGAACACGCAGCGCTCGGTGATGTACAGCACCGGCTGGCCCTTGGCGACCGCGTGCGAGCCGCTGAAGGTGCGGTGTTCGACTTCCTTAAGGAACTTGCGGCCGGTACCGGGCGTAACGACGTGCAACTGGCCCTCTTCGATGCGCACCGTGCCACCGGCGAGAAAGGTGCCGACGAACACCACCCGCTTGGCATTCTGGCTGATATTGATGAAGCCACCGGCGCCGGCCAGGCGGTTGCCAAACTTGCTGACATTAACGTTGCCCTGCTGATCGACCTGCGCCATGCCCAGGAAGGCGATGTCCAGACCGCCCCCGTCGTAAAAATCGAACTGCGAGGGCTGGTCGATGATCGCCTGGGTATTGCTGGCGGCGCCAAAATTGAGTCCACCGGCAGGAATGCCGCCGAGCACGCCCGGTTCGGCGGTCAGGGTCATCAGTTCGATGGTTTTTTCTTCATTGGCGACGTTGGCGATGCCCTCGGGCATGCCGATGCCGAGGTTGACCACGCTGTTGGGTAGAATTTCAAAGGCGGCGCGGCGGGCGATGATCTTGCGCTCGGAAAGCGGCATCGCGGCGATCGATTGCAGCGGCACACGGATTTCGCCGCTGAACGCCGGGTTGTAGGGCTGATCGAAGGTCTGCCAGTGGTATTCCGGCGGCGCGACCACGATGCAGTCCACCAGCACGCCGGGAATCTTGACGTTACGCGGATGCAGGCTGCCGCGTTCGGCGAGGCGCTCGACCTGCACGATGACCACGCCGCCGGAATTGTGCACGGCGGTGGCGATGGCCAGCACTTCCAGGGTCAGGGCTTCGCGTTCCATGGAGATGTTGCCATCGGCATCGGCAGTGGTGCCGCGGATCAGAGCGACATCGATGGGGAAGGCCTTGTAGAACAGATATTCGCGCCCGGCAATGGTCATCAGTTCGACCAGGTCCTCGGTGGTGCGGGCGTTCATTTTGCCGCCGCCAAAGCGCGGATCAACGAAGGTGCCCAACCCGACTGCGCTGAGCGTGCCGGGCTTGTGGGCGGCGATGTCGCGGAACAGGTGCGAGATCACCCCCTGCGGCAGGTTATAGGCCTCGATCTGGCCGCTGATGGCGAGGCGGCCGAGCTTGGGCACCAGCCCCCAATGACCGCCGATCGCGCGCTTGATCAGCCCCTCATGGCCGAAGTGGTTCAGGCCCCGTTCTTTGCCATCGCCCTGGCCAGCGGCATAGACCAGGGTGAGGTCGCGCGGCTGCTGGCTGTTTAGAAAGCGCGCTTCCAGTGCCACGGCCAGATATTCGGCAAAGCCGATGCCGACAAAGCCACCGGTGACCACGGTATCGCCATCGCGGATCAGGCGCACGGCATCCTCGGCGGTGACGATTTTGCCCTTGCGGGTCAGGGGCTGCGCGGAGAGGAGGGGGTGCAGATGGGTGCTGGGCATGCGGCTGATGGCTCCAGAGAAGGCGTTGCGGGCAAGGGGGGTGGATCATGCGTGGGCGGTCAACAGCTCGGTCCGGTCAATGCGTCTCCCGATCCAGTTGTGCGGCCAGCGCGCGCAGTTCCGGGGCGATGGCCACCGGATACGGCGCATCAAGCCGATTGGCGCGCAGGGCCACCGGCAGCGCCGCCAGTTGTTGCCGGACCCGTTCGCGAATGCTGGCCAGGGATTCCGGGGGGGCCAGCCGCTGGCCGGCGCGCATCACCGGCTGCAAAAGCGGTTCGCCGGCCTGCGGCGCGTTTTCCAGGCCGATGCAGTCGCCGCTGAACAGGCCGTCGGCGTCGTGCTGCCGGTAGATCTGCTTGCGGCCTGGCCAGGTGGCTTTGCCGGTCGAGCGCTTGCGCCGTGGCGTGCCGGCGTATTCCTGCAGCTTGTAGACCATGTCCAGGGTTGGGGCATCGGTAGCAGCGTCCAGGCGCGTGCCAACGCCAAAGCCATCATAGGGCGCACCGGCTGCCAGCAGTGCCGCGATCTGCGTCTCATCGAGATCGCCGCTGCCCAGAATCGTGACCTGACGCAGGCCGCCGGCATCGAGAATGCCCCGCACCCTGCGTGCCTGCTCGGCCAGATCGCCGCTGTCAATGCGCACGCCCTTGATGGCGATGCCGCGCTGGCTTAAGTGCGGCGCCAGTTGCACCAGGGTCCGTGCGGCGGCCTCGGTGTCATAGGTGTCGAGCAGCAGCACGACGTTATCAGGCTGAGCAGCGGCAAAGTGCGCGAAGGCATCGGCCTCGTGTGCATGGGCCTGCACCAGCGAGTGGGCCATGGTGCCAAACAGCGGAATGTCAAAGTGCATCCCGGCCAGCACCGTGGCGGTCCCAGCAAAGCCACTCAGGTAATTGGCGCGGGCGGCCAGCAGCGCTGCTTCGGCACCGTGGGCGCGGCGCATGCCAAAATCGACCAGCAGTTTGCCGGATGCAGCCAGTACGCAGCGCGCCGCCTTGGAGGCGATCAGGGTTTGCAGGTGCAGGATGTTGATCAGGCGGCTTTCCACCAGTTGCGCCTCGGGCAGCGGTGCGATGACCCGTAAAATTGGCTCATTGGCAAAAAAGACTGTGCCTTCCGCCAGGGCTTCGACGGTGCCGGTAAAGCGGAAATCGGCCAGTGCAGCGATGAAGTCGGCGCTGAATCGCCCGGTGCTGGCCAGCCAGTCCAGTTCCGCCGCTTGAAAGCGCAGGTTTTGCAGATAATCCAGTGCCTGTTCCAGGCCGGCGGCGAGCAGAAAGCCGCGTTGCTCCGGCAGGCGGCGCACGAACAGTTCGAACACAGCCGTTTCATGCATGCGCTGGGCGTGGTAAGTCTGGAGCATGGTGAGCTGATACAGGTCGGTCAGCAGCACGCTGTCAGCAGGGTTCATGGTGGATCGCTTCTCGTCAGGCTGGCGGATAAACGCTGTGAACCTCATTGTTATAGCCTATCAAGCGGTGCTGCGGGTATCTGAACCTGTGGGATTCCCGCCGGCGCGGGAGTGTTGCGGTGATCACCTGGAACCGCGCGGTGGAGGTTACGATATGATTGAAAACAGCATTCCGGAAATCGTCGCCGAGCGTCGGGAGCATGTTTTGCTCCTGCGCATCGAGCGTCCCGACAAGAAGAACGCCCTGACCCAGGCCATGTATACGGCGCTGACTGCAGCGCTGGAGGCCGCCGAGCGTGATCCGGTGGTGCGGGTGGTGGTGCTGACCGGCAGCGGCGACAGCTTTACCAGCGGCAATGATATCGCCGATTTCCTGGCTGCACCGCCAACCGGCGAGGGTAGTCCGGTGTTCCGTTTCCTGGCCGCGCTGCGCCAGTTTGCCAAGCCCCTGGTGGCGGCGGTGAATGGCGTGGCGGTGGGGATTGGCGTGACCCTGCTGTTGCATTGCGAACTGGTCTATGCCCGTGCCGGGGCGCGGCTGCAACTGCCCTTTGTCAATCTCGGCCTGTGCCCGGAGGCGGGGTCCAGCCTGCTGCTGCCGCGCCTGCTCGGCTATCCGCGCGCGGCGGAGCTGCTGCTGCTGGGCGAGCCGTTCAGCGCCGAGCAGGCCCTGGAATGGGGCCTGATCAATGGCATAGGTGCCGATGCCGAGGCAACGCTGGCGCTGGCGCTGGAGAAGGCGCAGCGGCTGGCTGCGCAACCGGCTGAAGCCGTGCGCCTGACCAAGGCGCTGATCAAGCGTGCTGAAGCCGATGCGGTACGCGCGACGGTGGCTCTGGAAGGGGGCTATTTCATCGAACAACTGGCTTCGCCCGAGGCCCGGGCGGCGCTGCAGGCCTTTGCCATGCGGCGCAAGCCCGGCGGTTAGCTGGCGTCGTTTTGCAGGGCCAGCAGACGGATCAGATCGGAGAGCGATTCGGCCTGCAGCTTCTCCATCACCCGCTTGCGGTGAATCTCCACCGTCGACAGACTGATGCCCAGTTCGGCGGCAACGACCTTGTTGTACTGGCCGGCGGCGACCCGTTCCAGCACTTCCCGTTCACGCGGCGATAGCAGGGCCATGCGCGCTACGGCATCGGCGCGCTGCGCCTGACGGCAGCGCTCCTCGGCATCCTGCACCAGAGCCTCGCGGATGCGTTTGAGCAGCACCTGGCCCTGAAACGGCTTTTCGACGAAATCGAAGGCGCCGGCCTTCATGGCGCGAATCGCCATCGGCACATCGCCATGGCCGGTGATGAAGATGATCGGAATGCGATAGCCCTGCGCCTGCAACTGCTTTTGCAGATCCAGGCCGCTCATGCCCGGCATGCGCACATCCAGCACCAGGCAGCCGTGGCGCTCAGCCGCTCCCGATTCGAGAAAGCTGGGCGCATTGGCGAAGGTTTCCACCTGCAGACCCTCGGCGCGCAGCAGCAGCGCGACGGCATCGCGCACGGCTTGATCATCATCGATCAGAAAGACGGTGGATTGCTCTCTATTCATCGTGGACTTCAGGGGCGTGATTTGGACAGGGAGGGCAGGCCGAGATTGCGATAAACCGGCAGGGTGAAGTGCAGTGACAGGCCGCGATCCGCATTGGCCGTCGCCCAGAGTTGTCCGCCCTGGGTTTCGATGATTGAGCGGCTCGCGGACAGGCTCAGGCCCATGCCGCCGGGCTTGGTGGTGAAGAACGGCTGGAACAGGCGCATGGTCGCATCCGGACTGAGCCCCGGTCCGCTGTCGCATACGGTGACCTGAACCTTGCTCGGCTCCGGCATGCTGGTGCGCACCGCCAGGCGGCGATCGTCGGTGCTGTTGTCGTGCATGGCTTCAAGGGCGTTGCGGATCAGGTAAAGCACCACCAGTTGTACCTGAATATCATCGGCCAGCGCTGCAGGCAGGTTTTCATCCAGTTCCAGCACCAGCACCACCCCAGTCTGGCGCAATTCGAGCTGGGCGTAATGCAGCACAGTATGGATCAGGGCGTTGAGATCAACCACGCCCTGTGCAGCGGGATGTTTCTGCACCAGTTCGCGCAGATGGCGGATGATCTCGCCGGCACGGAAACCCTGCTTGGCCACTTCCTCCAGAGTGCCGCCCAGATCGCGCGGATCGACCTTGCCCAGGCGCAGCAGGGTCAGGCAGGCCTGGGTATAGGCGACAATGGCTGCCAGCGGCTGGTTGAGTTCGTGAGCGAGGTTTGAGGCCAGTTCGACCGCCAGGCTGAGCCGCGACATGCGCGCCAGTTCCACCTGCTGCCGGCGCAACTGGTCCTCAGCCAGTTTACGGGTGGTGATGTCCTCAGCCAGTCCGGCGATCCGGTAGACGTGGCCGTTTTCATCGCGCACCGGAAAGCCACGATCCCAGATCCAGCGAATTGCACCATCCGGGCGGATGATGCGGTATTCCTCGTTGAGATAGCCCGATTCCAGCTTGCGAACGTGGGCAATGCGCAGGCGCGGCTGGTCCTCGGGGTGGATCGCTTCGAGCCAGTCCAGCGGCCGTTCCAGCAGGTTCTGCACAGCACGCCCCCAGAGTTCTTCATAGGCGGGGCTGATGTAGAGAATGCGTTCCTCGGCCAGTCCGTACACCCAGAACACTTCGCGGATGTGCTCGGCCAGTTGGCGAAAGCGTTCCTCGCTGTCGCGCAGGGCGGTTTCGGCCTGGACGCGGGCGATGATCTGCTGCTCCAGGCTGCGATTGGCGTCCAGCAGCGCGGCGGTGCGTTCACGGACACGCATCTCCAGGCTATCGCGGGCCTGCTGCTGCAGCTCCTCGGCCTGCTTTTGCGCGGTAATGTCGCGGGCGATGCCGATGATGCCGATGATGTGGCCGTTGGCATCACGATAGGGCCACTTGGTGGACAGGAATACGCGGGTCTCGCCCTGCATCAGCAGGTGATTTTCGCAGTTGAGCAAGGCGCCCTGCGTGAGTACCTGCAGATCATCAGCGCAAATCCTGGCGGCCAGCTCAGGCGGGAACAGGTCGTGATCGCACAGGCCCAGGCATTCATTGAGCGGGCGTCCTACCAGGCGGGCACCGGCGGAATTGAACAGCAGATAGCGCCCGTCCTGGTCCTTGATGAAGGCTACATCGGTGATCATTTCGATGAATTCGGCCAGGCGCATGTCCTGCACCTGGTGCAGGCGGCGGGCGCGACGGGCGTGCGCCTGCAGCAGGCCGTAGAGCATGCCGGTACCGAGTACGACCAGGAGCGCGTCCTTGAGCAGCAGTGCCAGCGGTGGCGGCGTCAGGCTGTGCAGCCAGGCGTTGATCAGCAGATCGCCGCCAAGCAGCCAGCACAGGCCCAGGCCAAAATAAAGCAGGCTGATCGTGGTCGGGTGGCTGCGGTGATGCCAGAGCTGCTGCAACCAGGAGCGTCGTGTTGCCGGGGCGGTGAACACTGCGGCGTCGAGCAGCGCGTCGGGCAGCAGTTGAGGAAAGCATCGCCCCAGGACGCGCCGCAGACTGAACATCTTAGAACCTCCCGGCGAGGCTGGTTTCGAGCGCGTGCGCCGGTCGCTGCGTGCGCGGTTCGGTGCTGCTGGCGGCCGGAAGCGTGAAATGGAAGGTCATGCCGGGACCGTCGAGATTCATCGTGGCCCACAGGCGGCCCCCGTGCGCCTCGACGATGGACTGGCTGATCGGCAGCCCCAGCCCCAAGCCCTCGGGCTTGGTGGTGAAGAAGGGGTGCATCAGTTGCTCCATCTCTTCGGGCTTGAGACCGGGGCCGCTGTCGCGTACGGCGATTTCGATCTGGGCCTCGGCGGTGCGCGCCAGGATGGTCACCACGCGCAGGGCAGTGCTGGCAGTGGTGGCATCGACGGCATTGCGCACCAGGTTGCAGACGACCTGCTGGACCTGGAGGCGGTCGGCCAGGGCTGCAGGCAGATCCGGGGCGATGTCATAGCCGATGCGCACGCCGTGGCGGCGGGTTTCCAGTTCCAGGAAGTCGCTGATCTCGGTGAGCATCTCGCCGACGGGATTGACCGTGTATTGCGGCTTGCCCTGGCGGGCAAAGCGGCGGATGTGCTGGATGATGGCATTGGCGCGGGTGCTTTGGCTGGCGATTTTCTCGACCAGGTCGCGGGTTTCCTCGGGATCGATATCGCCGCGGCGCAATCGGGTCAGGCAGGCTTCGGTGTACAGAGTGATGGCGGTGACTGGCTGGTTGATTTCATGCACCAGTCCCGAGGCCATCTCGCCGAGGGTGTTGAGGCGCGAGGCGTGGGCGAGCAGGGCCTGCTGGCGTTGCGCGGCGGTGGCCATGCGCTCCTGTTCGAGGGCACCACCGACCCACTCGGCCATGAGCTGAATCAGTTCGCGATCGACGGTGGTGAACGGTGTGGGTCGCGGGCGGAAGTCGGAGAAATTCAGCGTGCCGTAAGCGGTGGTGCCGACCCGTACCGGCACGCCGAAATAGGCTTCCAGACGGAATTTGCGGTAGCAGGGATGGCTGTGCCAGTGGCTGGTGGCGGTTTGTTCGATGCCCAGCGGACCCTGCGTGCGCAGCGTTTCGCGACAGTAGGTGTCATCGAGGTTGAAGATATCGCCCTGAGCGATTTCGCCGCCGGGCGAGAGCACCTGGATGATCTCGTAGCGCTCGCCTTCGATGTGCGCCAGGATGCCAATGGCCAGGCCAAAGCGCCGGCAGCCCATCGCCAGCAGCGCCTGGATCTGATCGCTGGGATGACGGCAGGGCGTCGAGACCACCCGATACAATTCGCGGATCGCCTCGACGCTGTCGCGCATTGCTGCCTGCTGTTCGGCCAGGCGCCGGTTGCTGTCCTCGACCTGTTCCTTGGCGTGGGCGAAGGAGTGCGCCAGGCCGAGATTTTCCATCGCCAGGCGCAGCGAGCGCAGGATGGTGTCGTGGTGACGCTGAGCGGTGCCCAGCGCCAGCAGCAGATACAGCAGGCCGGTCGCGCCCATGGCGACGTGCAGGGGGTCATCCTGCAGCAGCAGCCACAGTACCGTTGGCAGCGCCAGTGGCAGCGCATAGGCAAGGTAAGTGAACAGTACCGGGGTCATGGTCAGCACCCCGCCCATGAGCACTCCACACAGTACCAGGGTGATGAAGGTGTCGTAGACCAGCGAGGGCGACAGTGCCAGGAACAGCGTGCAGCCGCCCCAGGCAATCCCGCTAGCGGTGCAGGCCCAGGTATAGCGGGCGATCCACCGTTCGGCCCAGGGCACGGCGGCGGCCCGCTTGTCGAGGGTATCCAGCGCCGGTATCCGGCGCGCCTGACGCTCAAAATGGACGATCAGTCCGAAGCGGATCGCCAGAGTTGTTTCCAGCAGCGCCAGCCAGGTCAGCAGCACCGTATGCGACATCACCCCCCAGAGAATCAGCGCCAGCGTTGGGGCAACCAGCAGGCTGATCAGAGTCCCCAGCGGTGCCTGCGCGTACAGCAGGCGCGCCTGCTCGATGCGGATGCAGGCAGCCGGCTGTTCAGTGGATGCGGATGCAGGGGTGATGGTCACGGGTGTCACGGGGTTCGCGAGTCTGGCGCTGCGGGTCGCTTTCGGGCGCCCTGATTCTCGAGAATCAGCAAGTCCCGCTCCACCGTATATTCGGCATCGAGGATATCTGGCGCGGCCTGCCGGGTCTGCCGGGCCAGCCGGCGCAACTGCCACCACAGCCAGCCGCCGGCAGCCAGCCCGGCCACCAGCAGCACAGCGAACAGCAGTGAGGCCACGGTGAAACCGGCGATCACCGCCAGCACGGAGACTGTGGCCAGGCCCAGCCTGCTCAGCCAGGTCGGAGGCGAAAAGCGTGGCAGCCTGATCATGCGCGGGCCATCCAGAACCACCAGACGATCAGGCCGATCAGGCCCAGTCCGGCGAGATTGATAAGCAGTGTCGTCATGTCGGATGACCTCCGGTTGGCGGGTGTGACGTCGCGTCGGTGAGCGTGACTGGATCCGGTGGACTCGATACGGCCCGTGCTGTGAGCGTGGCTGCGGGACGGAAGCGGCGCAGGCGGTTGGCATTGCTGACCACGGTAAAGGATGACAGGGCCATGGCCGCACCGGCCAGCATCGGATCGAGCAGTAGCCCGGTAGCCGGGTAGAGCGCACCGGCCGCGAGTGGAATGCCCAGAACATTGTAAAGGAAAGCCCCCCACAGATTCTGCCGGATATTGGTCAGGGTGGCGCGGGACAGGGCGATGGCATCGGCGATGCCGTGCAGCGAACCGCGTACCAGGGTCATGCCAGCGCTTTCAATGGCAATGTCGGTGCCGCTGCCCATGGCCAGGCCGACATCGGCGCGCGCCAGAGCCGGGGCATCATTGATGCCGTCACCGACCATGCCGACCACCTCGCCCTGGGCCTGCAGCGCAGCGATCACCGCAGCCTTTTCAGTCGGCGGCACCTCGGCATGCACGGTGGCGATGCCAGTCTGCGCGGCGATGGCCTGCGCGGTAGCGGCATGGTCGCCGGTCAGCAGCACCAGCTTCAGACCCAGCCGGTGCAGGCGGGCCACGGCGGCGGCGGAATCAGCCTTGAGCGGATCGGCGATGGCGATCAGCCCAGCGGCCCGGCCGTCGATGGCAACCAGCACCGGCGTTTGTCCCTGGGCGGCGCGCTGGGCGGTCTCGGCCTGCAGGGGTGCGGCGTCGATGCCCTCGGCCGCGAGCAGGGCGCGATTGCCAACGCACAGGGCATGGCCGGCGACCTGACCGGTGGCGCCCTGGCCGGGCTGGGCGGCGAAATTCACCACCGGGGCGAGTGGCAGGTTGCGGGCGCGGGCAGCATCGAGGATGGCGCGCGCCAGGGGATGCTCGGAGCCGGCTTCCAGAGCGGCGGCCAGACTCAGCACCGTATCGGCATCGAAGGCGTTGACGGCGATGACCGCCTGCACGCTAGGCCGGCCGGTGGTCAGGGTGCCGGTCTTGTCCAGTACCACCGTCGTCAACTGGCCCACCCGTTGCAGCGCGGCGCCATCGCGAATCAGCAGGCCCTGCTCAGCAGCCTTGCCGATGCCGACCATGATCGAGATCGGTGTCGCCAGGCCGAGTGCGCAGGGACAGGCAATGATCAGCACGGTCAGGCTGGTGACCAGCACATAGCCCGCCCGTGGTTCCGGGCCGAAATTGAACCAGGCCAGCGCGGTGAGCACGGCGATGATCAGCACGGTCGGGACAAAGACTGCGGCGACCCGGTCGGCGAGCCGGCCAATCGGCGGTTTGCTGTTTTGCGCCTGGCGGACGCTGGCGATGATGTGCGCCAGCACGGTGTCCTCGCCAACCCGGGTGGCCCGGAACACGAAACTGCCGGATTGATTCACGGTGCCGCCGGTCACGGTATCGCCCACCTGTTTGAGCAGCGGCAGCGGTTCGCCGGTGAGCATCGATTCATCGACCGTTGAGCGACCGCTGAGCAGTTCGCCATCCACCGGGATTTTTTCCCCAGGGCGCACCCGGATCAGGTCGCCGATGATCAGCGCCTCGATTGGAACATCACGTTCCTGATCGGCCTCGACCCGGCGCGCGCTGCGTGGGCGCAGGCCGATCAGGCGGGCAATGGCTGCCGAGGCCTTGCCGCGCGCCCGGCTTTCCAGCGCCGCGCCCAGATTGACCAGGGCAATGATGGTCACCGCTGCTTCGAAATAGGCGTGCCGGGCCAGACTGGGCACCGCCTGCGGCCACAGAGCCACCAGCATCGAGTAGAACCAGGCCGCGCCGGTGCCGAGGGCGATCAGGGTGTCCATGTTGGCGTTGTGGTGGCGGAACTGCCGCGCCGCGCCACTGAAAAAATGGCCACCGCTGTAGATCAGTGCCGCCAGGCTTAGCAGACCTATCGCGATCCAGAATGCCTGCCCGATGGCACGGTCCAGCGCGGGCAGGAGCCCAGCCATCTCGGCGAGCATCAGCGGTGCGGCCAGGGCGCCAGCAACAGCAGCATTGCGCAGCAGGCGTCGATAATGGGCCTGCTCGGCGGCATCGCGCTCGGCCAGAGCGCTGTTATCGCGTATGACGGCAGCGTCATAGCCGGCGGCGCGTACCGCTGCGATCAGGGTATCGGCGGTCACTGCGCCGCTGATCTGGGCGCTGCGATCGGCGAAGTTGACCTGGGCGGCGACGACACCGGGCACACTGCGCAGAGTGCTTTCCACGGCAGCGACGCAGCCGGCGCAGCTCATGCCGCTGATGCTCAGATGCTGGCCGGACGGGGAAGCGGCGGACACGGACATCAAGGCGTCTCCAGTTAAGTGCGGGCGGTCAGTCCGTCGCGCCGATGGCGCAAACCGGCGTACCTATCAATGGATGGTGTGCAGGGTGACTGGATGGCGTTAGAATCATAAGACTATGACTTCCATTTGCCCAATTCCACTCACGGCGCCCCGTTATTTCGCGCCCTTCCCGTGCCCCCGGTGTCCGCGGTTATGAGCATGCGCATTCTGGTGGTGGACGATGACCCGAACGTGCTGCGCATTATCGCGGCCATGCTGCGGCGTTGGGACTATGAGGTGACAGTCGCGCGCGATGGCCTGGAGGCCTGGGAAATCCTGCAGCAGCGCGAGATCCGCCTGGTGATCAGCGACTGGATGATGCCGGGACTGACCGGGCCGGAACTGTGCCGTAAGGTGCGGGCCGCCGAGTTCGCCAACTATGTCTACCTGATCCTGCTTACCGGCCGCGAGGACAAGACCTCGCTGGTGCAGGGTATGGACGCTGGCGCCGATGATTTCATGGTCAAGCCGGTCTATCGCGAAGAACTGCGGGTGCGCACCCGTGCCGGTGAGCGTATCCTGCGCCTGGAAGCGGCGCTTGAGGAACGTAACCGTAGCCTCAACGCCATCAACCATACCCTGTCGGAAGCCTATACTACCATCCGCCACGATCTGGAGTCGGCAGCGGCAATGCAGAAAGCCCTGTTGCCGCGCCCCCTGCGCCTGCCTGGGGTGAATGTGGAATGGCTGTTCCAGCCCAGTTCCTTCGTCGCGGGCGATATGTTCGACTACTTCACCATCAACGACCGGCAGCTGAGCTTCTACCAGCTCGACGTGGCCGGGCATGGTGTGCCGGCGGCGCTGCTATCCTTTACCCTGAGCCGGCTGTTGGCTCAGGGCGGCGAGGAAAAGCGCCTGCGCCGCCAGGATTGCGGACTGGATGACAGCGAACTGCCGCCGGTGCTGGTGAGTGAATTGAACCAGCGTTTCCAGTCGGGCATTGATCCACTTCTGTACTTTACGATGATCTATGGCAATCTGGATCTGCGCTCGGGCCGGGTGACCCTGACCCAGGCCGGCCATCCGCGACCGGTGTGGCTGCACAAGGCCCAGGGTTATACGGAAATGGTCGGCGGCGGCGGCTTTCCGGTCGGCATGCTGCCCGAGGTGACTTACGATGCCATTACCCTTGACCTGGAGCCGGGTGATCGCCTGTTCCTGTATTCCGACGGTGTCACCGAATGCGTCAACGACTCCGGCGAGCTGTTTTCCGAGCACAAGCTGCGCCAGTTGCTGGAGCGCAGCGCCCACTTGCCGGCCGCGCAGGTTGCCGAGCAGGTAGGTTGGGCGCTGCGTGACTGGAAAGGCGACGACAACCACCAGGATGATATTACCTTGCTGATCGTGGAGCGTGAGTCACAACCATGACCCGGACTATCAGCCTGTCCATCGATAGCCGCCCTGAGTGCATTGAGCTGCTCAGCTGCGCCTTATATGGTCTATGCCAGTTGACTGGATTGCCGGCCACCGAAGTTGCCCGGATTGATCTGGCCATGGTCGAGGCCGCCAACAACGCCGTCGAGCATGCCTATGGCGGTGAGTCCGGGCATCCGGTGGTGGTGGAATTTCACCTGATGCCGGAGCGCTTTTGTCTGGTGGTGCTCGATCGCGGTGCCGCCATGGATTCGCGGCAACTGGATCTGGCTGGCACCTTTGGTGATCCGGACTTCAGTGATCCGGATACCTGGAGCATTCGCGGCCGCGGGCTGGCGATCATCAAATCCTGCATGGATGTGGTGGAATACCACACCCGGGATGGCCTGAATGCCCTGTCGATGAGCCGGGCGCTAGGCAGCGTACATCCGGCATGAACAGTCCGACCGCTGCGCATGCACCGATCTCCTGGCGGGCTGGCGTCTGTGCCGGTCCGCTTTCGCAATCCTTTGCTACATGAGAGCTGTCGCATCATGGTGTTAACGCATCGCACTGTCGAAAATATCGATATCGTCGCGCTGGCCGGTCGGCTGGTCATGGCCGACGTACCCCAGGTTCGCCAGCGGCTGCTGGCCATCGTCGAGCAGGGCAGCGGCAAGCTGATCCTGGATCTGGCCGAGGTCGGCTTCATGGATTCCAGCGGCCTGTCGGTGCTGGTATCAGTGTTCAAGGCAGCCCGCGTCAAGAGCGGCGAGGTCGTACTGCTGCATCTGAATCCTACGGTGCGTTCGCTGATCGAGTTGACTCGTCTGCAGCAGGTCTTTTCGATTTTTGACGACGAGGCCACGGCGCTAGCGCGCTTGCACTAGCCGGAACGCGAGGGTGGCGGGCAGGATCGGACACCGGTTGGCTCGCAACAGCGCGACTGCCCCGGTAAGCGCGGCGCATGGTGCAAGGTCATGATTAAAGGCCGGTGGCGGTGGATCCTAAGCGTGCTGCTCGCGCTGGTGCTGGCTGCCTGCGCGACGCCGGATGCCCCCCTGCCCGAGCTCAAGCCCGGTACTGTGATTCCGCCGGCCAAGTTCGAAGTGCCCGAGAAGAGCGCGACCTTCTCCAGCGCCGACGCCATCCGCCAGTTTGAATCCCAGGTACCCAATCGCTATCTGATCGGTCCGGGCGACAAGCTCACCGTGATCGTAGCCGGGCGCACCGAGCTATCGGGTCAGCACACGGTAGGTCCGGATGGCAACATCACCCTGCCGTTCGCCGGCACGGTCAAGCTGCTCGACAAGGACCGGGATCAGGCCGCAGACATCATCAAGCAGGCGCTGTCGCGGTTTTATCTGGATGTGTACATCACCGTACGCATTGACGAATACACCAGCAACCGCATCGTGGTTCTCGGGCGTGTCGAGCACCCGGGCGTAGTGCACTTCGAGGACAACCCCTCGCTGATCGAAGTCCTGTCACGGGCCGGCGGTTTCCCGATCATGCGCCCCGAACAGGTGTTGACCCGCTGCGCGGTGATGCGTGGCAACCAGATCCTGTGGATGGACCTGAAGCGGCTGCTCAACGGCGATTTGTCGCTGAACATCCGCCTCAAGCGCAACGACATCATCTACATCCCCGATGCCTATGACACCTCGGTATATGTGCTCGGCGAGGTCAGCCGTCCCGGCGTTTATCGCCTGACGCCGAAGATGTCGTTCCTCGATGCCCTCGGTCAGGCCGGCGGGCCGAGCCTGCGCGCTAACACTGATGAAATGCGCATCATTCGGCTCAGCCAGGGCCTGAGCAAGGTAGTGGCGCTGGACGCGGTGCTGACGCCGGGCCAGGAGCCCAACATCGCCCTTGAGGAAGGCGATATCGTTTACGTACCGCGCAGCGGTGTCGCCACGGTGGGCTACTGGCTGAGCCAGATCAACCCATTCACCATGCTGCTCAGCATTCAGTCGATCGCTGCCAACGCGAGCGGCCTATGAGCGATCCCAGTACGCCGATGGGCGGCGGCGCCGCGGCCCAGCCATTGCCCCCCAGCGGCGCCTTTGTGCCGATGGTCAGCATCCGTGAGCATCGCCATCTGGCGCTGGCCGTGATGCTGACCATCGTCGTGCTGGGTGCACCGCTGGCCTGGTACAAGTCGCGTGGCTACACCTACGAGGTGGCTGCTTCGATCTATGTGGCACCGCGCTTTGCCAAGGTGCTCAAGAGCGATCAGGAGCTGGAATTCCAGTCCAACAGCCAGTACCAGCAATACGTCGAACAGCAGGTGCGCAATGTCGCGCGCTACGACATCCTGCTCGAGACCCTGAAACAGCTCGGGCCCTATCGCACAATCTGGCAGCCGCCGGGCATGAGTGATCGCAAGGCAGCCCAGCGCATGATGAAAGTGATTGCCGCTACTGCGGTCAAGAACACCTATCTGATCAACGTGCGCATGGAAGGCCCGCAGGCCGATGGCCTGGCCGAGACGCTCAATACCCTGCTGCGCGTCTATCTGGAGACCATGAAGAAGGAGGATCTGTACGCCAGCGACGAGCGTCTGACCAATCTGCGCGAGCGGCAACGGATTCTGGTCAAGGATATCCAGGAGAAATCGGCGCGGCGTGCGGAACTGGCCGAACGCCTCGGCGTGACCAAGTTCGATGATAGCGCCCTCAATCCCTACGAGCGTCTGCTGCAGGACAGCAGCACCGCCCTCGACGAAGCCCATCGCAAGCTGATCGTCGCCCAGGCCGCCATGAGCGCCTACGACCCCAAGGGTGGCGCGGAAGCGGCCGCAGCGCTGGAAGCGGCCGCCTCGCAGATCGCTGCCAATGACAGCGGCTTGAACAGCCTCAAGTATCACCTGTGGGCACGGCGTGGCGAACTGCTCAACGAGATCAGCGGTCTGTCGCCGCAGCACCCCTTGCGCGCGGTCGCCGAACGTAAGCTGCGCGATCTGGAGGAAGAGGTCCGGACTGCGACCATCAACCTGATGGAGGCCACCCGCACCCAATTGCTGGAGCAGCGGCGCACTGCCCTGCGCGAGGCCCAACAGGTCGATCAGGCCCTGTCAGCGCAGCGGCAGAGCATTCAGGAGCGCGCCAACTGGTTCATCACCAACTTCAACGAGGGGCTGAGTCTGGCGCAGGAGATCGATCGCCTCAAGACGCAGTTGAACGCGGTATCCGAGCGCATCGACTTTTTGACCCTGGAGGCGGAAGCGCCGGGCTTCCTGCGCCTGCAGTCGCCGGCCCTGCCGCCCGAATATCCGTCCGGCGGCGGTCCGAAAAAAATGGTGGCGATCGTTCTGGTGCTGGCGATCGTTCTGGGTCTGGTGATTCCGATCCTGCTCGATTTCCTGGACCGGCGCATCAAGACCGCCGCTCAGGTGCATCGTCTGCTGGGTTTTGCTCCGGTGGCGGCCCTGCTTGATAAGAAAGGCGGGCATAATCGCCTGGTGTGGACCGACCAGATGCGGCGCATGATCCTAGCGCTGAGCCAGGAAAAACGCCACCACCAAACGCGCCGCATTGCCATTACCGGCGTCAAGGCCGGCAGCGGCGTCACCGAACTGGTCATGGATTTGGCGCAGGAGCTCAGTCATGACGGCCTGCGGGTGGTAGCGGTCGAGGCCAATGCCCTCAAGCCGGATGAGCGCTTCATGGGCGGACCGCTGAGTCCGGGCCTGATTGATCTGCTCAATGGTGAGGCGTCTCTGGATGAGGCGATCCTGCCCGCGCAGGGGGCCTTGCCCGATCGTATTCCGGTGGGTTTGGCCCTGCAGCGGCATCTGCCCTTTTACGACCGCTTCCCGGCGACCCTGGACCCGCTGCTGGAGCGCTATGATCTGGTGCTGCTGGATGTGCCGCCGGTGCTGCTGTCAGCCGATACCGAGTTCCTGGCGCGCTATGCCGATGCCGTTCTGCTGCTGGTGCCGGCGCGGCAGACCGTACCGGGCGAACTTAAGCGCGCCGCCCGCC
>OFSA01000022.1_pt1 | contig 26694 bp, 23 predicted proteins | sample 1543241 | NCBI WGS metagenome assembly OFSA01 (sample SAMN05442508, study PRJEB24371) | freshwater metagenome | isolation source: Freshwater Lake | place: Canada: Niagara | collected 2012-08-09 | reverse complement strand
CGTCGGCGGGGCGTGATCGGGCTGTGGCTGGCTTTGTGCCGACGTACCCGCCAGATCGTCGCCTACGCCCTGGGTCCGCGCAACGATGCCACGGCTCAGTTGCTTTGGACCCGGATCCCACCCGCTTACCGCCAAAGCCTACTTTATACGGATCATCTGGAGAGCGATTACACTGTCTTGCCCGCCGCTCAACACCAAGCCGCGTATTCCAGAGGTCCAACCCATTACATCGAGCGTTTCAACAACACCCTGCGCCAACGCCTCGGGCGCTAACACTGTCCTTCTCCAAATCCCTTCACATGTATGAGAACGTCATCCAACTCTTCCTGCATCAGTACAATTTAACCTGCTCTTCTCTGTGAGCCACTACCGAGCGTTTCAACAACACCCTGCGCCAACGCCTCGGGCGCTTTGTTCGTAAAACACTGTCCTTCTCCAAATCCCTTCACATGCATGAGAGCGTCATCCAACTCTTTTTGCATCAGTACAAATTAGCCTGCTCTCCTCAGTGAGCCACCACCTAAAAATCTTATAGCACTTTAACTTTCAGATACACGCATAGACTTAATCAATCGACTAAACCAACGCAGCGGTTTAGTAATTTTCCATGAATTTGATTCTCGAATTTCTACCAGATTAGCATGTAATGTAGCAGCCTGATTTTCAATCAGAGATAACTTATTAAGACAGAATTCCAAATCAACACAAAGCCTATTTCTCTCAACTTGACTTTGGATTAGTTCAGCCATAATGCGCCCCTGCTCTGATTTACAATCAGCCAAAGCAGCAGTTAACCGATCCATTTCAGAACGTCGCCATATCTGCTCACTTTTTAAATGTTGAACAGTTTCTATAAAATTTTGAACATCAGCTTTAGAAAGATGCTTGTTCTGATTCTCAATAGCAATAATTTTATACAAAATTTCCAGCAAATCTGTTCGACCCAACGAGCTAATAGCGACTCCAAAATCCAAACAAAATGGATAATAAAAATCCAGTTCTAAAACCAGATTTTGCCAATCCACTTGAAAATATGATCCAGAATTTTTTTGAATTGAATCTGCGTATTTCAGGAGATAATCAGCAGGCGCCATACTCATACTCCTGAATCAACACAAGTAGAAAAATTTCTCAGAAAGCCCACCAATAAATTATTGCATTCCGATACAGATATATCCCAATCAAACAGATAAGCATGCGGATAATCAGCCAAACGCTCGATAAATGCTCCCAACCGAGGAGCAACAATAGGTAGTCCAGTACTCAAGGCATAACTAAGCGTGTAAGAATAGGTTTCTGGCCACTGTGCGGGAAAAAAAATCAAATCGGGCCGTTCCCTTGCGATCAGTACAGATAACCCCGTATCCTCATATGGTCCAGTGAAAGATAGTGGAATCTCTGGCTCATGTCGAATATCACGATCAGCATGTCCAATTACCCTGAAAAACAACGGTAATCCTCGTACTTGGGCATCAATTGCACAAGCTTCCAACCGATACAATCCTTTTGCAGGAGTCAAACGCCCTAGTACTAGGATCTTAAGTTCACTACTTAAAAAACCGGATGCCAATGAATTAACTACAATAGATTCCGGATGCGGCAAAAAAACATAATGACCATCAGGAATGTATTTTTGCATTCGCTCTAAAACATCTTGTGAAGGCACAATGACACGATCTGCATCAACTAACAATTTCACAAAAAGTGCACGCCAAGTCAGAATATCCAGTCCCCAGAGAGCGGGGCGTTTAGCCAAGCATGCATTGCATTCATCTACATCAGGCTCTCTACAATAACGGCCATCCTCAAGGGTCAAGGTATACTGTGGACATATCGGGTAATAATCGTGCAAAGTAAAATCATAAGACAAGTTCAAATCTTTAGGAAGTTTCAAAATCTGTCGATTCAGACCAATAATATGATGAAAGTGAATTCTCACAATACCAAGTAATTTAAGAAAATCAATTAGTTTTTCATAGTCATATGGCAAAGAAAAATAAACGACAAACTCTTCACCGCTTCTTGCCCATTCTATGCTAACTCCATCTGGACCCTCCAGACTCGTTGGCCGCAAGACCATAACATCAAACGTTGGCTCCAGAATATCTGCCAAATCCTGAATATGCTTCTCCGTGCCACCACCCCAAGTATGCGTAATAAATAACAGCTTTAAGCGTGGTGAATTAGCCAATCGAAATGTATCAATGCGGCGCCGCAAAAATCTGCCAGGGTCACGACGACAATAATCACCAATTAAATTCAGGTAATTAGGATAACGGTCCAGTAATTTTTTTTCAGCTTCAACACATAAGATTTTTGTTTCTGAACCGAAAGAGACACTACCATGATGATAAACAAAAACATCCGAGCAAAGAAGATGCTTGAATCCAATATCTATCGCCCGCATACAAAATTCGTTTTCTTCTCCATAACCCCTCTCAAAAATCAGGGCATCAAAGTAGCCAACTTGATTAAGACAATCCCGGCGGATATACATGCAAAATCCTACAGCTGTAGGTATCTCAATGCTTAAGCCTTGGTTAATATGAGCAAATGCATCGTCCAGAACAGCTAAAGGCCATTCCGGAGGCAATGGATTATTTTGCAAGAAACGCGGATAACTACAGATTGTGGCATTATTAGAAAAGGGCGTCACAGTGCCAACCATTGGATCGATGTAGGCGCAACGACGCAACCGGTCCATCCAGTCACCATGCACTTCGGTATCACTATTAAGTAAAACCACATCGCGTTCAGAATGAAGGATCATGCCACGATTGACAGCATTAACAAAACCGGTATTAACTGGATTTCGTAGTAACGTAATGGCACCGGTCCCTGCCAAATCGATCAGCCATGCCGATAGCTCAGGCTCTGGGCTACAATCATCTATCACTACAATCTCAATCGGTATCTGCTGCGGGAACGCTAGTACACTCTCTAAACAACGCTGAGTTTCAACTAAACCCCGATAAACTGGAATAACTATATCGACTTTAGTTTCACAAATCGGTAACAATTCGGCATGAATAGGCATGATCATATTTCCTATACCAGCGTCACAGATTCAGCTTCGCCACCTTCAACAGCTAATTCAATAGTTAGCATGGGAATACCAATTAACCCATGATGAACACTACTAGCATGGGATTTAAAAATAAGAGCATCATTACGCCAACAGTGAATAACATGATCTTGCTGAGTACCGGAAGCTACTGCCACATCAACTGAGTAATCTCCAACAGGTAAAACCGGCATATTAAACACAAAGCAAGCAGTCAAAAAATACCCGGCAGTTATTGAAAGAGGCTTCGCGGCGTAGGTTAAGTAGGTATTATCACCAAACAGATTTTGACCGAGCCGGTCCTTAATAAAAAAGCCAATAATCGGATTATCAACATCCATAATCGCTAACGCACGCACCATTAATCGTACTTGTTCACCACCCACAATCCATAATAACATACGCCCCAATTCATCTTCGAAATGTACACTTTCAATCTTGATTGCACCGATTCCATAATCTTTAGATTCACGACGAAACACAAAGAGCTCGATATCATTTCGAAACTTGGTTTGATTAATAATTGATAGCCTTTGATCAAAAGTTCCAACTGAAGAGCTATAACAAACAGTATTCTGACTTTTCTTTAAATAATTATTTTCAAATGTTTTCTTCGCCCCCCCTCCAGATTGATGAGTCTCGCGCAGAGTCGCCAAATAATGCTCACATACATCCTTAGCTGACCCTATTTCCTGCAATTTACCATGATCCAGCCAAAGAACACGGTCACACAAATTAACCACGGCACTCGTATCATGACTAACAAAAAATAAAGTCCCATGTTCCTGGAATTCACGTAGAAAGCGCATGCACTTTTGAACAAAAAAAACATCGCCAACCGCAAGAGCTTCATCGATAATCAAGACATCCGCACGAACGTGAGCGATAACAGAAAAAGCGAGCCGAACCGCCATACCACTTGAATAGGTCTTAACCGGCTGATCAATAAAATCCCCAATATCGGCAAATTCAAGAATTTCCGGCAAGTACTGTTCAATTTCCACATCACTCAATCCTAAAATCGCAGCATTGAGATAAACGTTTTCTCTTCCAGTAAACTCGGGATTAAAACCAGTACCCAGTTCTAATAATGCTGCCACTCGACCATTGACTATCATGTGACCGGTAGTAGGCGTCAGCGTACTACAAAGCAACTTAAGTAAAGTAGATTTACCAGAGCCATTGCGACCAATAACTCCAATAGTTTCGCCACGCTGCACTGAAAATGATATATCCTGCAATGCCCAGAATTCACGATAATAGCGACGCCGACCACGCCACAGCATTTGCTTAAGACGATCCTGTGGTCGTTCGTAAATGTGGTAGCATTTACCAATTGCTTGTGCTTCGATGACAGGCTCCAAACTCTGCTCTTCTAGTGATACCGGCATGGTTTCAGAGAACATCAGCGAAACCTTTACGAGTACGTACAAACCACCATGTACCTGCCAGCATAACCAATATCCCTATAAATAAGCTAATCAGATAAGGCATCAATGCTGGTAGTTGACCAAACAGCACAATCCCGCGAGCCTGCTCAATAACTAACGCGAGAGGATTAAGCTGCAACCAAGGACGGATAAACTCTGGCAAGGCATTGATTGGATAAAAAACAGGACTTAAAAACATCAGCAACTGCACCAAGGGTGTTATTAATTGTTGAATATCGCGAATATAAACACCCAATGAGCATAAGAAACCACTCAATCCTAAAACAAAAAAAAGCAATGGCAGAAAAACAATCGGCAGCAGAATAGTTGTCCAAAATAGAACATGGCCTATCAAAAACTGCAATAAAAGAACAGCCAGGAAGGTAACCATGAGTGTCAGACAAGCCGAAGCCACCATCACGACTGGAAGCATTTCTAGCGGAAAAACTACATTTTTAACATAACCCGAATGCGATAGAACCAAACCAGGAGCACGACTGAGACACTCTGCAAGAAAATTATAAAGCGCCATTCCAATAAATAAAATCAATGCTAATTCACCCAGCGAACCTCCCTGAGGTTGGCCTTCCCAACGCATCTTAAAAATAATACCGAAAAAAAAAGTAAACACGAGCAGAGACAACAACGGTAACAAAAAAGACCATAGCAGTCCCAAATAGGAACCCTGATAGCGTTCGGAAAAGTCGCGCTTTAGCAATTTCAAAAACAGCTGCCGATGCAACCAGCACTGACGTATGGTCTGCGACCCTATCCATTCTAAACCAGTCTCTGACGATGTCATTGGAACGGGCATAGGTATATCTTTATTCGAGATTAAACTGTTATAAATCCGTACTGGATAACGGTGGAACATGCAATGGTGCAGGACATAAACCCTGAGCATGACGTTCCCACATCAAATCATAGGCACACTCGAGATGTCTGGCAAATCGTTTGGTGTTAAACAATGGTTGGCGCAGGCGATGTTCAGCCAGCTTTCTCTTCAAGATAGTCAACTCTTCCAGGTGAGTTGCTAACCAAACAGCGAGTCGCTCATATTCATCCAAAGCATGAGTGATAAGTTCTGGCAAACCAATCGCATGCAAAAGGCTGGCAGCTACTCGTGCTGGAAATGTTTCACCGATGCAAGTCAGCACAGGAACACCCGCCCACAAGGCATCACTAGCCGTTGTATGGGCGTTATATATGTAGGTATCGAGAAAAAGATCGGCTAATTGATGCCGTTCCAGATGTTGTGCCTTAGGTAAATATCCGGCAAAAATCAGACGTTCACTAGCAATACCATAAATAGAAGCCTGTTGACGCAGGTGATCCGATGCTTCCTCACTTTTACAGTATAACCACAACACCGCATCTGGCACCTGCTCAAGAATACGCATCCAAATTCTAAACATCTTTGGTTCAATCTTCTGGATCTGATTAAAGCTACAGAATATGAAGCCCCGCTCTGGCAAACCGCAATCAGCTCGACTAATACCCGTCTCAGCAATTTCCTGCCAGCAGTCATTAACCTGATAGCATTCAGGCAACCAAACAGGCTGCTCAGTATAAAAACCAGCCTGATCTGTCGGCAGGACTACTGGATCAGCAAGTAAATAATCAATAAAACGCGCGCCGCTACTACCCGGAAAACCCAACCAGCTTACCTGCACGGGTGCCGGTCGCAGCACAAAAATCTCCGGGCGGGCAAAATTAGTGTATCCCATTAAATCAATCAGTATATTGATGCTGTCGCTTTGGATTTGACGCACTGCATCAGCATTTCCCATGGTTGATAAATTGATAAAATGCTCGGCATCCTCCCGGATTTTGAGGTAATAAGGGCTGCCGTCATCCTTACAAAGGGAATACACATAAACTTCAAAACGCTGACGATCATGACAACGAAACAGCGAGCGCATCAAATGTGCAGTTGGATGTTCACGGAAATCGGCCGAAATGTAGCCAATTTTCAAGCGATCTGAATTAATCTTTTCCCCATTTAATTTCCATGGGTCACTAAATGCATCCTGCGCTGTAACAGCCAATCTTTCTATCCATTCCGCCTCGCGGCGAGCGATAGCCAATCGCAATGAACTGGATAGCGGTAGGAACAGCGCCCGAAATGGTAATAGTGGGGAGGGTTGATCGCAGGACAAGGATTGATTAATCAGACGCTGAATCATAGCGATCCGATCATCATAGTCCTGCCAGTCCGCATGCTCAAGCCGGCGAAATTCAAAGCTAACTTTGATTAATTCAGGAGTTACAGGTAAGGGTATGGAATCCGCCGGCCGAGACTGGGCAGATCCATCGTAATACAGGCTGCGAAAAGCACGCGAATCCATCTGGTCAGCAATAGCAAACTCTATCCGGGCCTCTTCAAAGCGATCCAGCAAGGCTAAAGTCTCACCACGCTTGGCACGGAATTGCCACTCGCTCTGTATGCTAGCAGGCAATGAATCCAGTAGTGCCAAAGCATCCTGGAATCGGCCATTGGCATTAAACGCTGCAACCACAGCCATCATTGATATATGACCATGATCTTTAGCCACTGCCACCAGCCGCTCTGCTACATCCAGTGCGATACGATAGCGCTCCTGATCTAGCAGGATAGCAATCCGACCACGCAACAATGATGGATGATCGGGATACCAAGCCAGACCTTGGTCGATCCAACGCAATGCCTGATCGGGTTGCCCCTGTTGCAGCAGGGTTTCGCCAGCGATCAGCATAATATCAACTGCTGAATGCTTACCGGTCCGCAATACATGAGCCGTATCCAGAGCTTCTCGATAACGGCTTAGATAAAGCAACGCCAGACCACGATTCTGCAATGCCTTGACATGATTCGGTTGCTTCGCCAGCAATCGATCAAGAGTTGCCAGTGCTTCTTCGCATCGCTTCAAATCCAGCAAAATAGCTGCTCGATTCAGTAGCGCGGAAGAGGAATCGGGACAAGCTGCCAGAGCTGCATCGACCGCTACCAACGCCTCTATTGGCCGCTGCAACGCTCGCAGAACCGCTGCCTGATTGATCAGAACGACAGCATTTTGTGGTCTTAAGGCCAGCGCCCGACCAAATGCTGCCAGTGCTTCTTCGTACCGGCCAAGGCTAAACAAAGCCGATCCACGGGTCGAATATGCCACCGGCTGGTTATCATCCAGGACCAGCGCTGCATCGACTATCGCTAGCGCATCTTCGAAGCGCTCAAGTCGCAATAATGCCATGCTCTTATTCAGCAGGGCGGCCAGATGATTACCATCCTGATAGCCCAGAACCTGATCAGCCAATTGCACAGTTTGCGCATAATGACCTAATCCGAGCATGGCCGCCGAGGCCAGTAGAAGAGCGGCCGGATTACGCGAATCCAGCCGCAGCACATACTCCAGTTCCCGCAAACATTCCCTGTATTCATCCAGATCATAATTCAACTCAGCCAGACGCAACCGATAACCCGGGTTCTGCGGTGCCAACTGGCAGATCCGCATGTACAGGTCCCTGGCCTGTCTGATCTGGCCTCCGGCAGCCAGCCGGTGCGCTTCCTCAAGCAATGTATCAACCATGAGTGATGTGACGTCGTCGATATGACGCTAACGGCTGGTCTCGTGATACCACTGTCCATCAAGCAGTACCCAGGGATCTTCAATGGTCTGGCGTACCCAGCCCAGGGTCCCAATACTCACCTCGGCACTGATCCGGGTGAATCCCTTCTCACCCTCGATTTTTACTTCCTCGACCTTAACCTTGCGCACCGGCAATCCCTGCAGCGACATGGCATTTTCCAGCTTGAGCCAACCACCAGGCCGGGCAGCTGATTCCAGATCGTACAAGGTTCTGATATCGCGCGCCTGCCGCGCCTCCCAGTAGCGATCGACGCGTTCCTTGAGAACCTTCAACTGCTCCGCTGATGCATTTTGGTCGCTCACGGATGCCGCAGGCTTGCTGTCTTCTGCAAGCGCCGGTTGACTCGCATTCTGCGTTGGCGTCGTCGGCTTGGATTCTTCAGCACCAACCGCACCAACCGCCGCAATGGGCGATAGGCATACGCTCAATAACGCTAATACACTGACGTATTTCTTTAACATGAGCACTTGCCTCTTTTCAGGGCGCCGCCTGCGGCACTGCATTCTTCAATTCTGGCATTTCCACAGTCACAACAACCTGCTTGGCCAATTTCCAGGCGTAATCTTCACGGGCCTTGGCTTGCGCATCCTGTTGCACGCGACTGATGATGTTATCGCGAACATTGGCATAGGGAGCCACCATCGCATCCCGCTTGTCCTGCACCAGGATGATTTCATAGCCTACGGAAGATTCCAGCACTGCGGAAAACTGGCCCACTGAGAGCCCTTCAACCGCTTTCTTAAGCCAGGCATCCTTTTCCGGCTGCATGAAGCCCATATCACCCTTGGCAACTTTTCCCAGGGGATTTTCAGTTAATTGTTCCGCCAGCACCGAAAAGGATTCACCGGCCTGCAGACGCTTGAGTGCATCTTCAGCCTTGGCCTTGACCGCAGCTTTGGTCTTCTCATCAGCATTCTCCGGATACCGGAACTGGATCTGACTCACCCGCACCATGGCGGGAATACCAAACAGATCTGGATGCTGCTGGTAGTACTGATACAGTTCCGCTTCAGGGGGAGTGGTTGTCGGTTTTGGAAAATACCGGCCGGACAGCTGCTGATAAGCCTGCAGATAGTCCTGAGCATTCGGAGTCCGATCCTGCGGCAACAAACCCTCCTGGCGCATGCCCTCTTCGATCAAGCGATCCACGATCATCTCATGCAGAATATCGGTTTTCCCGGAAACCGTTCTGGCTTTTAGGACCAGTCGGGTATCCTGCTTGATATAGTTCATGAACTGCTCAACGGTAATCTTGCGACTACCAACCTGCGCCATCACGACTTCTGGCACTTTGTCGCTCGGAGCCGCTTTATCAGTGGTCTCGGATGGAGTCGATTTGGCAGTCTCGGACGGAGCTGTTTTTTCAGCGACCTGATTGGGCGATGTGGAGGGTGCGGAAACCACCGGTTGAGCTGCAACTGGAGCGGGTGCGTCAGCGGCCTCTGCGTGCCGCTGATACAGGGTTGCCGCCATCATCGTCGGAACACTCACCGTTGCCGCAAACACGGCAGCCGTCGCTACTCTGCTAATCATCATCTCTCCTCGTTCCATTTGAAATCGCTTAGTCGCCGATAGCTTGGCCGGACCACTGTTCAAACCATCTTTATCAATCCGACTTGACTGTGTCGGTTTGATTGACCAGCAGTTTGCCGAAAGTATCCCACAATGGCCCATAAATGAGCTGGGAATCCGACTCACCCCGGCTGGCGACCACGGCATCCAGCCAGCCATCACCATCCACATCAGCCAGTTCTACCCGATTCGGCGGATTTTTTAGCGGCAACATTATAGTATCGAAGCTACCCGGCGATTCACGGCGCTCCCGGTATAACACCAGCGCACGAATCCCTCCCGCCAGCAGGTAGCGGCCACCCTGATCCTGACCAACCGCCAGCGTATGCACGCCCACCGGCCCGGGATAGGAGATCGGCTGATTTTGGGTAAATTGCCCCTGCCCATCATTCAGCAGCACGACTATTGTGGGCTGCGTGGACATCGGCGCCAGTAGATCGGTTTTATTATCCTGATTGATATCCACCGGCACGACATGACGCGGCCAGCCTTCCTTTAAATCGGCCAATTCGCGCAGGCGTGGCGTCTGTTCAGGACCGGCGTACTCGATCGCCCAAATCTTGCTATCCCAGAATGTTGGGAAAACCAGTTCGTTGATCCCGTCGCCATTCAAGTCAGCCCCACGCGCTGGCCGTGGATCCTTGCTTGTTGGAATCTTCACAACGGATTTGGCCTGACCCTTTTCCGGATCGAAGTCACGCACCAGTGTCAGCGCTGAGCCCGTATAAGGCATGACCGCCAGGCTCAAGCGGCCCCAATCGGGCCAGACAAACGGCGTGCTGCCCAGCGGATGATCCTGGTTATTATCGGACACCAGGCTCAACATCCCGTCAGGCTGTGCTGCAACCACCCGGAGCTTGCCTATACCTTCACCATTAATCAGGTAGCGCTTAGGGGTGCCCGGTAGCGCGATCGTATCGTTTGGATGAAAGCCGGTGATTTCCTGCGCTTCATTCGCTACAAAGCGCCGGTTTTCCACTTGGCGGAAAACCCGGATTGAATTGTCGCCATGTGAGGTAAACGCCAGATCAAGGCGGCCATCACCGCTCAGGTCATCGATGAGGACGTGAAACGCCCCTTCCGCTACCAGAAAACGGCTATAGCGACCGTCCGGATCGTCCCGGACTGGCTGTGCTTCAGTAGGGTCTGTAGATAAATTCGCCTGAGTCGTCTGGATGGGTGCAGTCTGAGCTGGTACAGGGGCAGCCACTGACATATGCCTATCCGCCAGAAACCAAAATCCCATCGCCAAGGTCAATAGAATTTTTTTTTGCATCATATGGCACACTCTACCCCAGAAAAACAAAAACGGCGCACGAAGCGTACGCCGTTATTTGTTGCGGATACCCAAATGAGTATCCGCAGTTACTGCTGACAGAGCTTACTTCACACCACGCTCTTGAGCCAGTTCGGTCTGAATCTGCTCTTGGGTGGAACCCGCAACACCGACCAGACTGAAGGCAAAACCGCCACGCGACTGATTGGGGTTGGTGGACAGGTAGCCATCCTTGAGGTTGAACAGCACGAACCCGGTATCAGCCAAGCCGTCCACGATCTTACCCGTGTAGGGAGACTTGCCAGTCGCCGTGGGCGACACTTCCAGGATATTCAGCTCATTCGGGATGCTGGTCTGAGCCGAGAAGGCAACTTCGTTGCCATCATAAACCAGGATGCTCTGAACCTTGCGCGCATCGCTGTTTTCCGGGAACCACAGCACGAAATCAGTGGTGCCCACCGGGCTAGCGCCCAGATAGTAACGCAGGCTGAAGTAACCCGACTGGTCCTTGCTGACCGGCAGCGCCATACCGGCCGTGACCGGGTTGACATCCTTCAGGAAGGCGCCATCATGCAGAACTTCATCACGGGTAGCGGTATCGACATCGTCGATCATCGGGATCACAGGGATATAGGCCTGGGTAGCCCAGTTGCCCCGGATCTGATAGGCAGCCGCATACAGAATCTTGCCGCTCGCCTTGGTGGGGGTCGCATCGTTATCAGCGATCACCAGGTAGCCAGGCTTATTCTGGGCGCTGGGCAGATTCGCGGTGATGGCAGCGAAGTCGAAGGGCACGAAGTCTTCGCAGGTCACGGGCAGGGTGCCGTCAACGACTTCATTACTAGTGATATCGAAGAAATACCAGTGCAGCTTGCCACCGCAACTGGTGCTGGTCTTGGCGCCAGCAGTCAGGGTCGGGAACTGATCAACCGCTACCTTGTCCGGGCTGGCGCTAATGATGCCAACCATGGTATTGATCTTGCCCAGACCAGTCGGGATCGCGTACGGAACCAGCAGCGCATCGCCCGGCTCACCCTGGATCACCGCCTGAGCAGCGCCGGAAGCGCCAAGGGCAGCCGCGACTGCCGCCGCCACACCAAACTTCTTGAACTTCGTCAACATGTCGTAACTCCTTGAGGTTGCTTCGCACGAGCGCTTATCGAAAAAGCTTAACTACTGTCCTGAAGACTACATGGAATCTTAGCCGGTGTCAACACTGCAACAGCATTTTGTTGCTTACGCAACAGCTTTTATCCTTACAACAAAAGAACGGCTTGTGCGTAATTTATAGGATAGCAAGCCTAAAATGCAAGAATGACTTGTATCTTAGCAGATTATCTCTATGGCCGTTGTTCTGCTGCAACAGCAAATCATGATGCAGGCAGCATCGGCACCACCAACTGCATTTTACGCTTGATCTCTTCGGTTGCCTGGGCAGCCTCCTGGCTGTCCTGCACCACCCGGGGCGTGATCAGCACGATCAGCTCGGTACGGTCCACGGTCTCAGTGGTGTTGCCAAACAGCGCACCAACCACCGGGATCTTGTACAGCACCGGGATACCGTTTTGTCCGTCGCTACGGTTATCACGGATCAGCCCCCCCAGCACCAGAGTCTGGCCGCTCTTGACCGTGACCTTGCTCTGCACGCTGCGCTGCAGGAAGGAGCGCTGCTTCGAGGCCACCGAACCGGTCTGGGCGACATCGACCAGCGGCCCGACATCGGTCACCAGTTGTTTGATCGTCATGTTGACCATGCCGCCCGTGTGGATCTGCGGCAACACGTCCAGCACCACACCGGTGTCCTTATAAGTAGTGCCGCCCGAAGTGGTGACATTATTGACCGTGGTCGTGCCGGAGGGAATCGGCTGCTGGGTACCCACCTGGATCACCGCCTGCTGGTTATCCTGCACCATCACCTGCGGCGAAGATAGCACCTTGACCTTGGAATCGCTGGCCAGTGCGGTGAGCAGCGCGTTGACCTTGCCGGAGGTATCGGCGACCGCGTAGGAAAATTGACCGGATGAGATGTTCTTGAGCGCATCGGTCAGGTTCAGGGTATTGGTCAGGCCCAGCGAACCATAGCCGGTCTGGTCACTGCCGATATAGTTATTGAAAAACCACTGCAAACCATACTGCAGGTTGCCCGTCAGGGTCACTTCGGCGATGGTGGCCTCGATCAGCACCTGGCGCGGGCTGACGTCGATTTTTTCCAGGGTGGAGTTGATACGCTCGTAGTTCTGCGCCGTGGCCCAGATCAGCAGGGAATTGTTGTCGGTATCGGCGACAATCCGCACCTCTTCCATGCCAGCGCTGGGACCGCCGGCGCCGATACTGCTGACTCCCGATCCGCCGCCGGCGCGGTTGCTGCCGCTGGTCGTACTGGTTCCGAAGCCGCCACCGCTGGCACCGCCCAGACTGCTGCTCACGCTACTGCTCGAACCACCCAGAGTGCTGGCACTGCTCGACAGGGACGAAGCGCCCGTGCCGCTGCCCAGACTGCTCGAACCGCTCAGGCCACCCGACAGCCCACCACCGCTGGACAACTGGGTTGATTTCAGGCCTGGCGCTACTTCGCCACCGCGCCCGGTTCCGGTTCCGCCACCCAGGTTAAACAAGCCGTTAAGCAACTCGGCCATGTACGCCGCACGGTTATGCTGCACGTGATACACATACAACCGTTCGCCACCAATGCCATCCAGCCGTTCGATCCAGGTCGCGACCTCGCGCAGGTATTCCTTCTGCGGCGTAATCACCAGCACTGCATTCAGCTTGTTCAGCGGCACGAAACGCAGCAGTCCGGCGATTGGCGTACCGGACCCCTCGCCCAGCAACTGGTTCAACTGGGTGGCCATGGCCTGACTATCGACATTGCGCAGCCGGAACATGCCGATCGACATGCCTTTCAGCCAATTCACGTCAAAGGTGTCAATGGTGGACTGCACGCCGGTGAGTTCCGTCGCAGTGCCGGCCAGCACCAGCAGATTACGATTAGTATCGGCGCGCAGGACGCCGCCCTCGGGGAGAAAGGGCGTGATGATGGTCTGCATCTCTGTGGCGCTGACATAACGCAAGGGGATGATGCGCACGCCAAAACCGACCCCGCCACCGCCCAGACGCGCGCCCTGGTTGCCTAGACGCACAGCGCCCGATGCAGGCACCACCCGGTACACGCCACCTTCGCGCACCAGCACGGCATTATTCATGCGCAGCAGGGTTTCCAGAGTCGGCAGCAGTTGATCGGCGGCCAGTGGCCGACTGGTCGGCACCGTCACCTCACCCTGCACCTGTGGGTCAATGACGTAGTTTTCCTTCAGCGTCTCGAACACCACCTTGACCACGTCGCGAATGCTGGCGCCTTCGAAGTTAAGCGTCACGCCTGCACCCGGCGCCGTGGTGGTCACCGCTGCCGGCTTGACCGGCTTGGCAGCGGCGGCGCGGTTGATGAACTGGCCGCTGCCTGAGGCCACCAGGTTGGCGGTCGACGCGGCTTCAGTTCCAGCCTGCGCATCCGGTTCCGTAAGTGAAAGGGTCTCAACCGCGGCGCCCGGCAATGGCGTTGCCGTCAATTGCAACGGCGCACCCGCTGCCGGATTGCTCGTCGGCGCTGGCATTGCCGTGTTCGGATCCACCGTACTGGCCTGATCCGTCTCGGGGGGCGTAGCGCAGGCGCTCAGCAGCAGCGCCAGCGCCAGCCCAGGGGCACGCGATGGAACGGAGGTTCTGCTCAATGGACTGTGCTCTTCTTGCATCACATCATCATCGTGGAATCGGCAGCGAGGGTGGCAGCGCCGCGGGATTCGGCGGCGGCATGGCACCGTTCGCCGCTGGCCCCGGTTTTTTCGGGGTTGCCGATGGTCGCAGCAGCGGCAGTTCGCGAACCTGATCGCCCTTGCGCAGCACCACGCGATCAGCCCGTACAGTGTCCAGACGCCAGCCGTCGACCTGCTCACCCTGACGAATCCGCACCACTTTCTCCTTGGGGTCCTGCGGGCGCAACAGCGCGGCGGCCCGACCGGGCAGCAGCACCACGCCAATCAGATCCAGCGGGCGCTCGACACTTTCCGGTGCGGGTGACGACGGCAACGGTTCATCCTGCTCAGGGCGGCGCGCCTCGACAAACAGCGGCCGCGCGTTGATTTCCTGGTAGCGTGCTGCTGCCGGCGGCCGGAAGGATTCCCGCAGCGGCACTGTCACTGTCGTGGGCGCAACAGCAGGCCGCGATGGCAGACGCGGTGGATGGCGCCATTCCAGTATCAGGCTCGCACTCGCCGCAGACGCGACCATGAGCCAGAACAGTGTCCACAACAATCGCGCCGACATCTAGCCGCCTTCCCGGGGCAGATAGCCCGACACTTCAAACTGCGCGTTCACCTGGACCCGCGTATAGTTTGCGCTCTCATTATTGGGCAGGCGTGGCCGGAACAGCCGGGCGCTCAATTCGAGGTTATCAATAAAAAGCAGGGGCTGTTGCGTTTCCAGTGTATAGAGAATGCCCTGCAGCGCCGCAACACCACATTGCACACCAACGCCGATGCTGATGCGCAACACCCCACCCTCCTCGGCCACCGGCAGCACCTGCGCGCTCAACAACTCACCGCCCGCGGCTTCAACCGTTCTCTTGACGCGCTGCTGCAACTCAGCCGCCGCCAGCGGGGGTGCATTTCCCGGCAGGAACTGGGCGGCGTTGCTCTGGTCGGCACGCAGATCGGCAATCACCTGCTCCAGCTGTGGTTTCAGCGCTGCCATCCGCTGCAGGCGCAACAGCCGATCCTGCAACTGCTCGATGTGGGTCTGATAGAACTGGTAGTGTCCCAGCCACAGCCGTCCGCCCAGCGCCAGCAGCGCCAGCAGCGCCAGCAGCAGCAGCAGCGCTGCCAGACGCTGCACGATTCCCGGCGTCGTAGTCGTAGCGCTCATGGCTGCTCCGGCGCAATGCGCGCACCGAGAACAAAACGCTCCTTGCCGCTGCGGCGATCATTGGTCACCGGCGAAGCAAAGGCCGCACCACTGAACAGCTTTGAATTCTCAATCAGGCCGATCATTATCGAAGCGTTCGCCGCCTGACCGATCATCTGCAGGCTGTCATTCCTGACCTGCAGCCGCTCCAGCCAGGCGCTATCTGGCACCACCACCGTCAATTCGCGCAGCACCTCGATCAGCGAGGGCCGACTGCGCTTTTTCTGCAGCAGAAAGCGCGAAGACTCGATCGATTTTTCCAGGCGCTCCTGCAAGGCCAGCACCTGACCACCCTGGCGCTGCAGGGTCTCAACCTGATTCTGCAGCGTGATCACCAGCGTCCGCTGCTGCCACAAGGGCAACAGAATCGCCGCCACCACCAGCATCAGGCTTACGCTCACCAGAGTTGCATACAAACGCGCCGCCAGCACACCGCGTCGGGGCCGCTGTTCTGGAGGCAACAGGTTCAGGCCGGCGCGACAACCGGCGACTTCGACGACATCCGGCACCACACCAACCGCCGCCAGGGCCGCCAGGGCATGATCCACATCCGGACGCGGCAGGGCGGTCAGCTCGACCCGGATGCGCCGCTGCTCGGGGTAATGCTCGACAGGCAGGGCATCATAATACAGCTGCCCCGCCGTGAAGGGTGTCAGACGATCCATCTCAAAACCCAGCACCTGCCGCAGCCTGCCCGCTGCCGCCTCCGGCAGGGTCACGCTGCGCACCAGGGCCTGCTCAGCGGCAAGGCGCAACACGATATGCGCCGGGCGCTCGGCGCGAATCCGCTTGCGCAGCAACTCCCGCTCCAACTCGGACCAGGACCATTCCGCAACCTGCTCTAGCGATGCCGGACCATTGCGCTGCCGCGACAGCACCAGACCCTCCGGGCCTGGCTCCAGAACCACCTGCCGGGCCACCCCCGACAGCGCGCGGCGCAGGCGTACCGGCAGCCACGCCAGCAGCCCCTGGCGCCACCAGCGCCAGAAGGCGGCAAGGCTCCAGTCGGAACCAATCTTGACTTGCAGCTTCGATGCGCTCACGAATACCCACGCCTGTAGGAAAACACCATTACCCGACCGCCGCCGCACGTCTGGAGCATAAACCTAGCGCGCCGGAGACCAGGACAGCGTGCGCGCTGCCTGTCCCGGCGGCGGATTGCGGGTCATGGCCACGACCTCAACGCCCGCGACAGTGCCGGCGCCGACCTCAGCCAAGGCGGTGATATGATAACTGCCCGATTGGCTGCCGGAAAAAAAAGATTGCTGCTCATCCACGACCGGTAGCGACGGCGCGACTCCCTCGCCAGCAGCACGGACCCGTGCGGCGCTGTAGTCGGCCAGTGCCTGTGCATTCAGTCCAGTCACTGCCTGCAGCGTCGCCACCGTAGCCAGCATTGGATTGATACCGGAGATGCGCGTTGCCACGGTCGCCTGTGCGGCCAGACGCCGGGCGATTTCCGGATCCAGACCCAGCACCTGCTGCAACTCTTCGACGCTTTCAAACGGCGCATTCTTAGGACCGACGCGGCCGGCGGCCTGATAGGCGGCGCGCTCGGCGCCCTGCGGTCGCGGTTCGTCGTCGGGATCGCGCCAGTCATCGATCGCCGCTACCAGCCGCTCCAGATCACCCTCAGCGACGCCGAGGTTGCGCAGCACCTGCTGCAGCATACGCGAGTCGGCATTGTTCAGGTTGATGCGCCCGGCAGCATCCTCGATGCTGATCCGCACCCGATGCTCACCAAAGCGCCAGTCACGCCAGTCGCCGTTGGCCGGCCAGTTGCGCGGGCTCTCCGGATCGCGCTGCCAGGCCAAGGCATAGGCCACGCCCGCCTCGGCCAGCGCCCGCGCCTGAGCACGCTCGACTGCACCGGTCGCTAGCCGGGTCTCGACGCGCATCGAATAGGCAAAGGCGCCCGCCATCACCGCCAGCAGGGTCACGATCCACAGCACGATCACCAGCACCATACCGCGCAGCCGCGGCGTGCGGACTCGCTGCTTCACAGCTGCACGCCCTCGCTCAGCGCCACCACCAGATCCGGCCACGGCGCACCCCTTAGATTCAGGTTCAGACGCACCAGCAGCGGCCGCCGCTCCGGGTTGGCCCACTCACTGCGCCAGCGCGGCGGCTGCGGATTATTCTGTTCCACTTCGGCGCCAAAATAACCCCACTCCACTGCCGTAACGCCTTCAAGTAACACCGTTTCCCGCTCTTCGCCGGCCTGCGCATCGGTAGGCAGGTAGGGACGCCAGCGCAACAGCAACTGGCCATCGCGGGTTTCCAGCCGCAGCCGGTACAGGCCGCCCTGACCCAGGTGCGCCAGCATCGGTGCTACAAATTCGACCGTTTCCGCATCGCCGCGAAAGGCCACGGTCCGGGTCTGCTGCGGACCCGGCCCTTCCATCTGATACACGGTCAGCGACTGCAGCAGTTGGCGACGCAGGAAATCCTGCACCAGACGCAGGCGCTGGGTGGCCTCGGCGCGCCGCTCGCCACTATCCCAGCCATTCAGCCCCAGACGCAGGCCACTGTAGAGCAGCACCAGCACCAGACCCATCAGGGTGATGGCCACCACCAGTTCCAGCAGGGTAAAGCCAGTCTGCCGCCGGTCGCGTTCGGGATGCATCAACGCCCGTCCACAGTCGCGACAGGCGCCAGCTTCAGGGTTTCCAGCCGCACCGACCGGGTCTGCATCAGCCCCGCCCACGACACTTCCACCTCCACTCGATAGGCGCGCACCCGGATTTTCTCCACATCGGGCAGACCTTCGCTATAGGCGCTGATCACGCTGCGCCATGAAAACTGCGCATTGACCGGACCGCTGCGCTCGCCATCGACCAGGGGCACCTCGGTGCCAATCGCCGCCAGAATCGATTCGGCATAGAGCGTAGCCTGGGTGTAGTCATCACTGATGCCGGCATTGCGCAGACCGTTGGCAAACACCTGCAGCAGCACGCCCAGCGACACGCTGAGAATGGCAAAGGCCACCAGCACCTCCAGCAGGGAAAAACCGCGCTGCCGATCCGCAGCACTCATCGGGGCGCGTCCTGTTCGATGATGGCGATGGCCCCCGTGAGCCAGTCAACGGTCACCCGATAGCTCAATTTGGTATTAGCAACCGTGATCGCGCCGCCCGTGGAACTGCCATCGGGGAAAAAGCGGATACTGCCTGTCGCACGGTCATTCACCTCCACATCGGCGGTATCGAGGGTGAGGGTCACATCAGCCGGCAGGGCGATCGGGCGTGGATCGCCACTGATCGCGAAGCGATGCGCGGCCAGGTCCAGGGTCAACAGCGCATCCCGCCGGGAGCTGATGGCCTCGTTGCGGGCATTACGCAAGCCGGCGGCCAGTTGCCGCGCCGCACCGCGCAACTCGGTCGCGCCGCTCATCCCGGACAGCAGCGGCGGCACCAGCGCCACCAGCAGCACCCCGATCACCAGCGCCACCAGGATTTCCAGCAGGGTAAAACCGTGCTGCCCGCTTCGATCCGCCCGCATCGGCGTCACGCGTCACCGCTTACTGCCAGCCCAATACATCCTGATTTTCGCCATCGCCACCCTCGGCGTTATCAGCACCCAGCGAATACAGGTCAAAAGCACCGTGCTGGCCGGGCGCACGGTACTGATAATCATTGCCCCAGGGATCCTTGGGAATCAGGTTCTTGCGCAGGTACGGGCCGTTCCAGCGATTCGCGCCCGGCGGCTGTGTCACCAGCGCCTGCAGGCCCTCGTTGCTGTTTGGGTAGCGGCCCATGTCCAGACGGAAGGCATCCAGCGCAGTGCTGAAATCCTCGATCTGCAACTTGGCGGTCTTGGTGTTGGCGCCGCCGAGGTATTTCATCACCTGCGGCCCGACCAGTCCGGCCAGCAGGCCGAGGATCACCAGCACCACCAGCAGCTCAATCAGGGTAAAACCGCGCGCGCGGCGGAGAGGGTTCTGTTTCATTGGCATCCATCTCAAAAGGTTTAAAAGACAAAGGGTGAAAGACCACAGGTCAACCGCAGCAGGCGATACGCCTGGCGCCTTTCACCTTTTGCCTCTCAAAACGCCAGTTCATTCAGACTGAGAATCGCCACCAGGATCGACATGATGATGCCGGCGATCACCACACCCAGCCCCAGAATCAGCGCCGGCTCCAGCAGGGTCAGCAGGCGCTTGACTGCAGTCTGCACCTCAGCATCGTAGGTATCGGCGACCTGCAGCAGCATCTCCTGCAACTGGCCGGTTTCCTCGCCAACGCGGATCATCTGCACGGCCAGCTTGGGAAAATCGCCGGCCTCCAGCAGCGGATCGGCCAGACCGCGCCCAGTCTTGACGTGTTCAGCAACCTCGCCCAGCGCCGCCGCCAGCACCTGATTGCTCAGGGTCTCGCGCACGATGGTCAGCGCATTGAGCAGCGACACGCCATTGCCCAGCAGAGTGCCCAGGGTCCGCGACAGGCGCGCGGTTTCCACCTTGGCGATCAGGTCGCCAAACAGCGGCAGGCGCAGAAACCAGCGATCCCAGCGGGCGCGGCTGGCCGGCTGGCTCATCTGCTGGCGCAGCAGCGCTACCAGCAGCACGACCCCGATCGCTCCGACCCAGCCGTAATGGCGCAGACCATCGCCCAGGGCAATCACAATCTGCGTGGCCAGCGGCAGCGCCCTGCCGGCATCGGCGAACAGGCGCTGGAACTGTGGCACCACAAAAGTCAGCAGGATGATCACCGACAGCGCCGACACCGACAGCAGGATCATCGGGTAGATCAGCGCCGAAGTCACAGTCTCGCGCAGCGCCTGCGAACGCTCCAGAAAATCGGTCAGACGCTTGAGCACCACGTCCAGCGCGCCGCCCACCTCACCGGCGCGAATCATGTTCAGGTAGAAGCGCGAGAATGCACCCTGCACCTCCAGGGCATCGGCCAGGTTCGAACCACCGCGTACTTTTTCCTGCACCCGTTCGAGCAGGGCCTTGGCCTGTTGGTCATCGCTGACACCGATCAGGATGGTCAGCGCCCGATCCAGCGGCATGCCGGCATGCAGCAGATTGCCCAGTTGCTGGGTGAGCAGCAGCACCGTCTTGCGTGAGAGTGCCCGGCTTTTGCTGAACAGCGGCTGACCCCATGCGCCAGCCAGCAGACCGCCCCTGGCCTCGCTGACCGCCAGCGGCAGCAGACCGCGATCACGCAAGCGCTCAACCGCAGCCTCCGCGCTGGGTGCTTCGATCACATCGCGCAGCAGCTCGCCGGCGCTGTCCACGGCTTCATAGCGATAGCGCGGCATTTACACGGCATCCTGTTCCTGTTGGGTGGTCACGCGCAGCACTTCCTCGATGGTGGTCAGACCGGCCACCGCCTTGCGCAAGCCATCCTCGTACATGGTGTCCATGCCCTCGCGCTGCGCCTCGGCCTGCAGTTGACCGGCATCGGCATGCTTGAGCACCAGCCGGCGCAGCGCATCGTTCATCACCAGAAATTCCATGATCGCCGCCCGGCCGCGATAGCCGGTACCACCGCAGTGCTCGCAGCCGACCGGCTGGTACAGGGTGATGGCGGGCGACTCGCTAAAGCGCTGCAGGCGCAGCTCTTCGATCAGCTCCGGCAGGGCCGGATAGGGCTGGCGGCAGTGCCGGCACAGCAGCCGCACCAGGCGCTGGGCGAGAATGCCGCTGATGGTCGAGGTCAGCAGATAGTCATCGACGCCCATGTCGAGCAGGCGGGTCACGCTGCCGGCGGCGTCGTTGGTGTGCAGGGTGGACAGCACCAGATGCCCGGTCAGCGCCGATTGCACGGCAATGCCGGCGGTTTCCAGATCGCGCATTTCGCCGATCATGATCACGTCCGGATCCTGGCGGACGATGGCGCGCAGGGCGCTGGCAAAGGTCAGGTTGATCTGCGGCTTGGCCTGAATCTGGTTGATGCCTTCCAGTTGATATTCAACTGGATCCTCGACGGTGAGGATCTTGCGCTCCGGGGTATTGAGGGTTTGCAGCGCCGTGTACAGCGTCGTGGTCTTGCCGCTGCCGGTCGGTCCGGTCACCAGCAGAATGCCGTGCGGCAGGTCCAGCACCTGACGAAAGCGCTTGAGCATCGTCGGGCTGAAGCCGAGCACCTCAAAATCCAGCACCACGCTGGCCTTGTCGAGGATACGCATCACCACGCTTTCCCCCCACAGGGTCGGCACGGTGGATACACGCAGATCGATTTCCTTGCCCTGCGCGCGCAACTGGATGCGCCCGTCCTGCGGCAGGCGCCGCTCGGCGATATTCAGCTTGGCCATGATCTTGATACGCGAGATCACCGCCGCCGACAGCCGCGACGGTGGCGATTCCACTTCGCGCAGCACGCCATCGACCCGGTAACGCACCTTGAGCCGGTTCTCGAAGGGCTCGATGTGGATATCCGAGGCGCGCGATTCCACGGCGCGGGCGATCATCAGATTAACCAGGCGGATCACCGGCGCTTCGCTGGCCAGATCCTTGAGGTGCTGGATCTGCTCCTCGTCGGTCAGATCATCAGCCAGGCCGATGGAATCGACGATCTGACCCATGGCGGAGCGGCCACTGCCATACAGGCGCTCGAAGGCCACTTCCAGTTCCGAGGGAATCGCCACCCGCGGCAGGATGGCCTTGCCGGTGGCCAGCCGCAGTGCGCCCAGGACGTATTCATCAGTAGGATTGGCCAGCGCTACCACCAGGCCTTGCGCCTCCTCGGCCAGCGGAATGGCGCGCGCATCCTTGAAAAAGCGCGGCGACACCTCGCGGTCGAGCACCGGCGTATCCGGATAATCAGCCGGGCGTACCAGCGGCAGTTGCAACTGCGCTGCCAGGGCTTCGGCCATGTCGCGCTCTGAAACCAGCCCGAGCTTGACCAGCAGGATATCCAGGGGTTCACCGCTGCCTTCCTGCACGCGCCGGGCACGCTGCAGGTCGGCTTCGGTCAGTTTCTGCTGGGCGACCAGCAGATGGCCAAGATCAGCGGACATGGGCAACACGCGGCCTCAGGCGCCTGCATCCAGCAGCGCGTCCAGCCCGGCCTGCCACGGACGCGGCCTGATGCCGAAACGGTCGGCAAGCTTGCTGCAATCCAGCACCGAGTTCAGCGGCCGGCGGGCCGGCGTTGGATAATCGGTGGTCGCGATGGCGGTCACGCGCTGCACAGGCAGCGTCTCACGGGCGCGGGCACTGGCCACGATAGCGCTGGCGAAGCCGTGCCAACTGGTGAGCGGTGCGCCGCCATAGTGATAAATGCCCCAGGCGTCGCGGGCATCGATTTCGGCACTGCGCCCGGCCAGCTCCAGCAGCACATCGGCGATATCGCCGGCGAAGGTCGGACAACCCTGCTGATCGGCGACCACCCGCAGTTCTTCGCGCTCACGGGCCAGCCGCAGCATGGTCTTGACGAAGTTGTGACCGTGCACGCCAAACACCCAGCTGACCCGCAGGATCAAATGCCGGGGCAGGATCTGGCGCACCGCCTCGTCGCCGGCCAGCTTGCTGGCGCCGTACACGCCCAGCGGTGCCGGGGCATCGCTTTCAAGCCAGGGACCGGCCTTGCTGCCGTCATAGACGTAGTCGGTGGAAATATGCAGCAGCGGGATCTGCAAGCGCTGGCACGCGGCAGCCAGATGCGCCGGACCATCACGATTGACCGCAAAGGCCAGCGCCGGCTCCTGCTCGGCCTTGTCCACAGCGGTATAGGCGGCGGCGTTGATCAGCACATCGGCGCCGCTGGCAGCGAGCGCCACATCAACAGCGGTGGCATCGCTGATATCCAGCTCGGCCACATCCCAGGCCAGCACCTCATGGCCCAGCAGCGGCGCGCGCCGGACCAGTTCCCAGCCGACCTGACCGCCGGCCCCGGTGACGATGATGCGCATGCCTTCAGCCCTCGTAAACCGGCAGATTTTCGACGCTCTGCGCTGCCAGTCGCGGATTGGCCTGATCCTTGGCCGACAGCGTCACCTCACGCAGCGGCCAGTCGATGCCGACATCGGGATCGTCCCAGGCAATGCCGCGCTCCGATTGCGGATGGTAGTAATCGCTGCACTTGTAGAAGAAATCAGCCTCGTCAGACAGCACGCAGAAGCCGTGGGCAAAGCCGGGCGGCACATACAGTTGCCGGTGTTCGACATCATCCAGCACGCAGCCAAACCAGCGGCCAAAGTGCGGCGAACCGCGCCGAATATCCACTGCCACATCGAACACCGCGCCGCGCGTTACCCAGACTAGCTTGCCCTGTGGCTGCACCAGTTGATAATGCAGGCCGCGCAGCACGCCGCGCCGCGAACGCGAATGATTATCCTGAACGAAGCGCGCCGGCAGACCGGCCTCGTGGTAACGGGCCGCCTGCCAGGTTTCCATGAAGAAGCCGCGCGCATCACCAAAGGCTTTCGGCTCCAGCAACAGCACGCCGGGCAACCCGGTGTCGATGATGTTCACGATGCAATCCTCCGATCCAGCAGTTCGCGCAGATAATCGCCGTAACCGCTTTTAGCCAGTGGCGCGGCCAGACGCAGCAACTGCGCATCGTCAATAAAGCCCATCCGCCACGCCACTTCTTCGGGGCAGGCGATTTTCAGGCCCTGACGCTGTTCGACGACCTGCATGAAATTGGCCGCTGCCAGCAGCGATTCGTGGGTGCCGGTATCCAGCCAGGCATAGCCGCGGCCCAGCAGTTCCACATTCAGCTCGCCGCGTTCCAGGTAGACCTTGTTGACGTCGGTGATTTCCAGCTCGCCGCGCGGCGAGGGACGGATATTTCTGGCGACATTGACCACGTCGTTATCGTAGAAATACAGGCCGGTCACGGCGTAATTGGATTTGGGCGCTTGCGGCTTTTCCTCGATATCCATCGCCCGACCGCTGGCGTCGAAACTGACCACGCCATAACGCTCCGGGTCGCGGACGTAGTAGCCGAACACGGTCGCGCCCCGCTCACGGCTGGCCGCGCGGCGCAGCACCGCCGACAAGCCCTGACCGTAGTAAATATTGTCGCCAAGGATCAGGCAGGCTGGATCCTGGCCGATGAACTGTTCGCCGATCAGGAAGGCTTGCGCCAGACCATCTGGACGGGGTTGCGCGGCGTACTGGAAGTTCACGCCCCATTGGCTGCCATCGCCAAGCAGGGTCTGATACGCCTCCTGATCGCGCGGGGTGGTGATAATGAGAATGTCGCGGATATCGGCCAGCAGCAGAGTGGCGACCGGGTAATAGATCATCGGCTTGTCGTAGACCGGCATCAGTTGCTTACTGACTGTGAGGGTCAGTGGGTGCAACCGGGTGCCGGAACCGCCGGCGAGAATAATGCCTTTATATGCCATGGCGCGCGGCTCGAACGGGCTGAGGTGGAAGCGGGCAAAAGCGTTAAGGCCCGGAATCTTACCCGCTTTCCCGCCTGGCTGCACGGTCGTTTCACCCGCGTGGACGCAAATGCAGCCGTTTGGGGCGGGCCTGATGAACCCCAAACGGCTGCTCGTTCCATCGGATGCGTTCCATTCACCCTGCGCTACGGCCGGAGTGAACGGAGTCGCTTAGCGCGGGCGGCCTGCGCCCATGCGTGGCGCACTCGCACGGGCAGTCGATGTGCCGTGGCTGTGGCTGTGACCATGGCTATTGCCACGGCGTGCCGGCGCATGTGCGGTCGTGGACGGGTGACCGTGGCCCTGCTGCCCACGGCCCGGATTCTGCCGCGGCGCATCAGAGCGGGTGGGTGCATGCGGCGCGCGGCCGGGCATGGACCCACCGCGGTTGTTGCGACCGTTGGGAATCGGCTCAGCCTTGATGCGCGGGTCGGGCTCGAAACCGGGCAAGGCTTCCTTGGGCAGGGCGCGCTTGAGCACCTTTTCGATATCCGCCAGCAGCTTGTGCTCGTCCACGCAGACCAGCGACACCGCTTCGCCTTCAGCGCCGGCGCGACCGGTGCGGCCGATGCGGTGAATGTAGTCCTCAGGGACGTTGGGCAATTCAAAATTGACCACATGCGGCAGCTCGACGATGTCGATGCCGCGCGCGGCGATATCGGTCGCGACCAGCACCGGCAGTGCGCCGCCCTTGAACTGCGCCAGAGCATGCGTGCGCGCCGACTGACTCTTGTTGCCATGGATCGCCAGGGCGGCGATGCCCTCGCGGCTGAGCTGATCGGCGAGGCGATTGGCGCCGTGCTTGGTGCGGGTGAACACCAGCACCTGCCGCCAGCGGTTTTCGCGGATCAGATGAGCGAGCAGTTCGCGCTTGCGCTCACGGTCAACCAGATGCACCCGCTGGGTCACCGCTTCAGCGGGCGCATTGCGGCGGGCCACTTCGATCAGCGCCGGGCGATTGAGCAGGCTGTCGGCCAGGGCGCGAATCTCGTCGGAAAAGGTCGCCGAGAACAGCAGGTTCTGCCGCTGCCGGGGTAACAGCGCCAGCACTTTCTTGATGTCGTGGATGAAGCCCATGTCCAGCATGCGGTCGGCTTCGTCCAGCACCAGCACTTCGACCCGCGACAGGTCCAGGGTACGCTGGCCGACGTGGTCAAGCAGGCGGCCCGGCGTGGCAACCAGGATATCGACCCGACCGCGCAACTGCTGGATCTGCGGCTGGATGCCCACGCCGCCAAACATGACCATCGATTTCAAATTCACATACTTGCCGTACTCGCGCACGCTCTCCTCGACCTGGGCGGCCAGTTCGCGGGTGGGCGTCAGGATCAGGGCGCGAATCGCCGCGCGACCGCCGGCATTGGCAGCACGGCCCCGGTCAGCGGCGAGGCGTTGCAGGATCGGCAGGGTAAAACCGGCGGTCTTGCC
>OFSA01000020.1_pt1 | contig 27120 bp, 35 predicted proteins | sample 1543241 | NCBI WGS metagenome assembly OFSA01 (sample SAMN05442508, study PRJEB24371) | freshwater metagenome | isolation source: Freshwater Lake | place: Canada: Niagara | collected 2012-08-09 | reverse complement strand
GTGTTTTGTCAGGTGAGCACTGCGCCAGAGACTTGCTGAGTATCTCGCCCCGTCCCTAAAATCTCCCCTGTCGCAGCGATTATTAAAGAATCTCCACTAAAAAGAGCTGTTGAGTCGTACTGAGCATCTTCAAATGAGGCAATTATCCCAGTCTCCGTCGAGGGCAGTGAAGCATTAGAGCTCATTAGTGTATCTCAGACCAATTCCTGCCCTCGAGCAAAAATTGTGAGTCCTGTGAGTGCAATAAGTATCGCTAGAATGAGTTTTTGGAGACGCATAGTGTAGACGGAGTATAAGATAAAATAAGACGCCGGCTCTGACCAAAGCAGAGCAACGTCGTTTTTATCTTAGAGATATCAAAATATCAGAAAGTTTTCAGATTCCTATAAGATAAATACGTCTCGAACTTTACACTCTCCAAAAAAGAAGAAAACTGACAAAAAAAGAAAAGAGAAATCCCTTATGAGGACTCTCTTTTGTGATGGGTGAATTATGATTATTTGAAAAATTTCTATATTTAAAATAAACATAATTACGGTGTTTTTTCGTCATTGCGAGGAGTCGAAGAAGTGAATACGACGTGGCAATCTATCTGAGATATCTTAGACTGGATCGCCACGCTGCCGCTCGCGATGACGGCCCACCGGTTTGATTTTAATCTTCCTTACCCTAACAAAGCTTCCCAAACTTTATCTTTACCTGCGTGAATGCGGTCAGCTTTATCGTTTTCTAAAGAAACCTTTTTGTTGTGTTTGTGTTTTTTGAGTTCAAGTACAAGCTTATTGAGAAAATCTTCATTTCTTTGATCTAAGAGGACATCATCATGCGTTTTTTGGTATCGTTCTGCATTTTGGTATTGATCATGTGTCCATGCAATCGGCACAATCAAAAGTTTCATATCATAGAGTTTTTGTTCTGCTAATGAGGTAGTTCCAGCACGTGTCAGTGCTATATCACAATGTGCACAAAGCACTCACATTTCTTTTTGACTCACAAATTCGAAGACATGAACATTAGGAAATCATGTAAATTCACTAGCAAGTTCCTTGTTTAGCAAACCTAATACCACAAAGAACACAAATTCAGTCTGAAGCGTTTTGTCGGTTTGAATTGCTTTGATGAGTGATTGATACAACCTTTGAGAACCTTGAGATCATCACACAACAAGTACCCATGATTTTTGATTGTCATATTGAGCAAATATTTCTTTGAGAAGCGGATTTTTATCCATATCTCCATCAAAAATCATATCGTCTGAAAGTATTTGTCCTATCGTTTCTGCATCTTTAAGAACACCATCAAATCATGTAAATACTTTATTGGACATTTTGGAAGCTAATCTATTTACCAAACCAGGACGAGTATCTGACTCATGAACAACAATTTTTTTTCTTAAAATCCAACCCGCAACAACGAGCGGAAGTGCAACATACCCTCCTTTACAGAAAATTGTATCAATATGATATTTATTTAGATATCGAATGGATTGAAAAATTCCGATACCAAAAAGAAAAAGATCACGAATATTTTTGAGATTAGATTTGAGATATGTCTCTCTACGATATTTTCCTGAAAAAATACGAACAAAAGAAATTTTGGGCCCTGTTCGTTCTTGTTGGATTCTTTTAAATACTGTTTGTTCGAGTGAATCCTTGGATCAAAACCAGTATAAAGCTTCTACCTGATTAGAAAAATCAGGTTTTTGCCCAAGATAATCAATCAAACTTTTGATAGGAAATACATGCCCACCAGTCCCACCACCTGCCATAGCAATACGATGTTTTTTTGCTTGTTGTCTGTTCATAGAGAAGAGTAGCTAAGCAATTAAAATTGAGTGAATGTATCTTGTTTAAGAACTTGATGTTTTCTCTTTTGAATTCATTCTAGTTTTTTGGGATCGATAGTTGTCTTGGTTATATAGTATTCATAATCATTTTGAAGATTGAGTCGTTTTTTTTCTGGATCATCAAAAACAAGAGCAAGGGTCATATCCCACAAAATAGTGATATTCCTTTTACCGTTGATAAGCTCATTAACCTCACTTACTTTTTTACCAATAATATCAGCAAATTGTTTTTGTGTTCGGCCTCTGGCTTTAATTTGTTCTGAAAGATATCGCCCTGGATGAAGCATATCACATACAAAATCTAAAGTTCACAGAAGTAGTGAATATTGAACTATACTTGTCCTATTTTACAAATCAAGAGCATTTCACTATTTCACTAAACTAGTGAATATTTCACAAACAAAACTATCAAAAAAATATTTTTCTCTCTTGACTCCAAACACAATTCTTCACTCTTTCACTGAACAAGTGAAATTTCAAAAACACCAACCATAAAACAATACTTTTTAATATCACTATTTCATAGAAGTAGTGAATTTTTTAACCATAACATAGAGAGATATCAATATATCTATATATCGAAAATCTCTCTAATATTAGTTCTTATTTGGTATCTTTTTATATCATATCAAAACCAACTGATCGAAGTTGAAGATCTGGTTTTTTTGCTTTATTGTTATACAAATTATCACCCAAGATAGGTGCTCATATACTTGCCAAATGAACTCTAATTTGATGTCTTATTCATTTATAGATAGTTACCTTAACGAGGCTTTTTTGTTCTTTCTCAAAGTATTTAACCAATTCAATACTTGTCTTTCCCTTATGTCTTTTTCCTCTTCCTTTGTTCTCATCATGGAATCACTTAACAACTATCATTTTTTCTGGGTTACTAGCCAAGTGCATAATCGGAAAATAGATATCTATAGTCTTATTTTCATCTTTGTAGCAAGGATTCCCTTCAACAAAAGCTATATATGTTTTCTTGATTCTACCTTGTTTTTGATCTGCCTTATATTGTGCGAATGCTTGTGGTGTTTTAGCAAAATATAAAAAACCACCTGTTGGTGTATCTAATCTATTCAACAAACCATATTCTTGCTTACGAGAAAATTTCTCAATTTGGCTCTTTTGAAACATATCCAGATCTTCTTCTGGAGTATATGTAGATATATCGACATATGTAGACAATATTTCATTATCCATACTAGAATATACCAAAGATTGTAGTTCTCATTGTGTATCAAAACAATCTAAGATAGACTTTTCTTCTCAGAAGGTACTTGCTACTCCACGAGGTTTTCGTAAGAGAAAATAGTCTTCTTTACTATATAGGTGCATAAGTATTTTTGAATAAATTAAAGGGAATATATATTTTCTTTTTATCGCCTTGCCGGCGTGGCATTACTTATTTCGAAATTACTTATATCGTATTCCTGCTTATTTACAATTCAAAAAAAAGAGAGCTTTGCGCCCTCTTCTTAGAAATGATAATTTTATATTAGTCATGACTAGTAATCAACTTCTTTTCTTTCTTGAATTTTCCCATAAGAAGATATGCTAATGGAGCTGCAATAAATATAGAAGAATATGAACCAGCTAAAACTCAAACACCAATAGTAAATGCAAAATCTTTAACAGCACCAGATCCTAAGAAATACATGGCAGCAATAACCAACAATGTGGACATTACCGTACCAAAAGATCTTCTCATTGTTTCTCGAAGACTTGAATCGAATACATTTCCGTATACTGTATTTTTGTCATGATGGTTTTGTAGATTCTCTCTAATTCTATCGAAGATGATAATTGTATCATTGATACTATATCCCATATTAGTAAGTACCGCAATGATAAATACTGTATCAATATTTACTGTACTATTGAAATACATAAGTAATCCATAAGCTCCAGCTGGAATAGAAACATCAAATACCATAGTTGCAACAGTAACTCCTGCCAAAATAGCTGGAGAAATTACTTTTCTAATCCCTGCAAAAGAGAACATCATATATACTGCCATAAGAAGAAGACCAACTAATAGTGCGTTTTTTGCACTTTTTTGCATATAATCTCCAACACTAGGACCTGTAATAGATTGAGAAACAATATCTGATGTAGATTTAATATATTTTCCATCGAGCAACATTGTTTTGATTTGCGTAGAAAGCGTATTAACCTTTGCGTCTGTTTCTACCTTTGTTTTGATTGAAAGAGCTATATTTGCTCATTTCTCTACAGAAACAATACTATTTTTGTAATTATTGGCTGTTAAGTATGTTTCAACATCTTGTTTGAGCTGCTTTTCATCAACAGATCCTGTCATAGTAATTTTAACTCCACCTGTAAACTCTTCAGAGAATCTCATTTCACTAAAAAAGATTACCCATGAGGCTAAAAGTAGCGCTCCACCTAATGCTAACCAAAAATAAGCTCTTTTGATAATTGAAAACTTCTTGATCATGACTTCACATACGAAATAAAATGTCCTTTGCTTTTATGGATTTGCAGATATTTATCAAGAGATTTGTGGATTTGTCAAATCTATTCTAATTCTAAAGATATATAATAAGCTTTAGCTGCTTCTTCTTGTGCTTTCTTTTTGTTTATTCCAAGTCATTCTCCTGTTTTTTGATCGAGAACAAAAAGTTCGGATTTATATTGAGTTACATTTCATTTATCATCTTTTTGGTCTTCTAAGTCGACATAGACTGGTAATTGTTTATATTTTTTTTGTACAACTTCTTGTACCATGGTTTTGTAACTTTTGACAGGATCTTTGTTTATATTATCTATTTGGCTATATACATAATCTGTGATAAATGCTTCTGTTGGCTCAATTCCTAGATCTATATAAATAAACCCAATCAAAGCTTCTACACAATCTGCTAAGATAGCACTTTTTTGTCTTCAATTTGTCTTTTCTTCTCATCTACTAATAAAAATATGTTTATCAATACCTATATTTCTCCCTACGTTCGCCAAATTTTCCTCTCTCACCAATGCAATCTTATACAAAGTAAGGTCTGATTCATCTCTCTCTGGATATCTAGAAAAAAGGATTTTATTAATAACGGCTCATAAGATACCATCACCTAAAAATTCCAATCTTTCATTGTGATCCATAATATGTTTATAATCTGCTGCAAATGATTTATGTACAAACACCTGAAGAAAAAGATGGTCGTTTTTTATTTGATCTACTGGAATACCTATGGTTCTAGCATATGCTTTTATATCTTCTTTCTTTTCAAGTACTTCCTTCGGGAGCATCACACGTCCATATAAAATAAAATGAAGTTAATCAATCAAACCTATCTATAATAATCAAACTTTTTTGTTTGTAAATAATTAAGATAGTTGTTTCCCATATCTAAAATAAGATCTGTTCCACTCAATTGTTGTTGGTAAAGTTCTTCAGATAGATTTACTCATGTTATATTTTGACTTACATTAATCACCTGATCAATTGGTAAAAATGTCTTAAGTCTTTCTATTGTTCCATCCATATTCCCTGTAGAAAGGACATAGACTATTGTCCCCGTTGTTGTTTCTGGTGCATTTTTCACATCTTGTATTTTAAATGCATATTTCTTGAGTTTTACAGCAATTTGTGTTGCATAACTGTCGTTTTTCAAACCTAATTGTTTGGTATAGTTTTTATCAATTCCATTTCGCATTACAATATTTGCATTTTCAATCAAATATTGCTGGTTATGTGCTACATAATAAGAGAAGTTTCTTGTATAGTCATAAAATGTTGGATTAACATTATCTGATCCTACTGGTAGGATAACAGAAGCTCAACCAAATAAATCTCTATTTGGTGTATATAAGAAACACCCTGGATGAGATAATTTGTAAGCAAAATTACTACATTCAGTTGTAAAACCAAAAGAGAACATATGTTTCATATTGTCTGCATATTGGGCAAGACCTATCATTTCATCAAGCGAAATATTTGTTTTTACAATTTTTGTATAATCAGCATAAAGTTGTTTGATTTTGGTTGGAGAGGTGATTTGAGAGATAAGTTTATCTTTGACCGCTTTAACGATTTGTTGTTGTCTAAGTGATCTATCAAAATCTGAAGTTGAATGTCTAGATCTAGCATACATAAGCGCAGTACTTCCACTAAAGTGATTCATACCAGAGTTTACTTGAAATGTCATAAATCCACGTTGTCGATCTGGATATGTTACATCTTTGAGTGGTTTTGCCACATTAATATCTACTCCTCCAAGAGTATCTATAATATCTTCGAATCCCTGAAAATCTAACAAAACATAATATGGAATCGTGATTCCAGTAATTTTTGTGAGTTGGTCTGCCATAACTTTAGCTCATGTATCATATTCTAGTTTTCTTCCTAATCCTCTAGAAAATACCTGATTTATTCTTCAAAAGACTGATTCTTCTTTGTTATATACAACAAGATCTCTAGGTGTAGATATCATCGTAATTGCTCATAATTCTGGATTTCGTGATGCTACAATAATAGAATCGGCTAAGTATCACCCTTGGTGTTTTTGACCACCATATCCAATAACCATTATATTTATATTTCAAAATTCATCTCTAGTCATTTTTTTACCAAGTTGCTTACTGACTACAGAAATTGTGGTTTTTGTAATTGCTCATCCTAAAACATGAGCTGCTTCCAAGAAATATTTACCAAAAGTTCCTATCAACAAAATACACAACATAGTTATCACAATATTTATGAATTTGTTTTTTTTATTTTTTGGAGAAAGAAGATCTCCATATGATTTATATGTTTCAATATCTCATATTTTCCTGTTTTGAATACGTTTTTTGGGAATTAGCATGGCGTTTTTCGTTTATATTTAAAACGGAATTTACTATACAGTATTCGTTTCTAATATCAATGTTAAAAATAGTCTCAAAATTTTGCTTGTAAATTTCTATTTTGTGTATTTTATACTATTAGTAAAAATAGTCTCAAAAATTTGCTTGTAAATTTCTATTTTGTGTATTTTATACTATTAGTAAAAATAGTCTCAAAAATTTGCATTTAAATAAATTGTGAATATACTTGTATGTAAGTTTTAGATTCCCCTAGATTTTATCTATTATCCTGTATGTATATGACAAGCATTGATGTCGAGCAAATCCTAGCTCTTATCGAAAAAAACCCAAACATTTCTGATCTTCATCTCTCTGGTGGAGAAAGTATTGCCTATAGAATGAATGGTGAAGTCATAAGAGAACAACAAGCAGGGAAATTGACTAATGAAATCATGGAGTTGATAATGAAACAACTCTTTGAGGGAAATCCACAAAGATTTGATAAATTTATGGCAGATAAGGAAGCCGATTTTGCTTATATCTCCAAAACAGGAACCCCATATAGAGTAAATGCCTTTATCAAAACAGGTAGACTCGCTGTAGTTATGAGAAAAATTAATTCTTCTCCTAAAAAAATAGAAGATTTAATGTTTGCTGATCTTGCTGAAAGTATCAAAACAAATATTTTGTCTGCAAAAAAAGGTCTTTATCTTGTCACTGGACCTACTGGATCAGGTAAATCTACATCTATTGTAGCAATGCTTCAACATATAAACGAAAATAGATCAGAAAACCTAATTACAATTGAAGATCCGATTGAATTTATATTTTCTCCAGATAAATGTATTGTCTCTCAAAGAGAGATTGGTCATGATACGTGGTCATTTGCAAATGCTTTGAGGGCGGCAATGCGTGAAGATCCTGATATTATCTTCGTATGAGAAATTCGTGATAGAGAAACGGCTGATTCTGCACTTACATTGGCTGAAACTGGCCACTTGGTGTTTAGTACTATGCATACAAATTCGGCAGCTAATACCGTAAATAGATTTATTTCTTTCTTTCCTCCTGAAATTCAAGAAAGTGTCTCAGATAGATTTGCTGAATCATTGATTGGAGTTCAATCACAAACATTGGTTAAAAATACAGTTTGAGGAAGAATTGGAGTATTTGAACTTATGATTAATATACCTGCAATCAAAAATAATATTAAAAAAAGAGAGATTGATCAACTACATAATATTATAGAAACCTCTGCATCTGGTTGAATGATTAGTCTTAAAAAATACGCAGAAAGACTTGTTGATAAAAAGATCGCCGAACGTAGTGAAGTTGAGTGGATTATGAGATCTACAACCAATTAAATTAACTTTTACTTATTATAGACATGTTATGGATAGTTTGGGATGATATATATGATGAAACCCTAGACCACTAACAAAAAGGGAAATGGAACGTATGAAAAAAATTATGCGTCGTGTCCCCGTAATTAAGCAAAAAAACGATGAATACCATAAAAAAGAAGAACAAGAAGCAGATGATTTCTTCTCAAAAAAATTAGATGAAATTAGTTAATAATTAAAGATTATATTTATATTTATTCTTACCTAAAACAGTATGACTTCTTTAGACTTAGTTCATCAACAAATTCCTGAAGCGCTTCGAACAAGTGCTATGGAATATGTTATTGACGATGTAGCTCTCCAAACACACAGTGATTTGGTGATCTTAATTTTGAATTCAAAATCTATTGATGGAAAAGAAGAAAAACAATCTCGATTTTCTCTTTTGCCAATTATGGATGAAGCTCAAATTACTAAATTGTATGATATTTTACACAGAGAACAGGAAAAAATTCAAGAAATAGAACAAAAATATGAAGAAAAAAAGAATTCTGTTATTCAAAAATACACAGATAAAACATATTCAAATCCTGTATATCAAAATAATATAAATAACATTAAAGCTCAAGAAGCTGCTCAAGAAGAAAAAGAAGATAAGGAAGCGGATTTATTATTAAATGCTTTGTAAAAAATATTTATCTTTATATTAACAATATGAATAAAAAAGTAATCTGATTTTTGATTGGGGTTGGTTTGTTGGTTTCGTTTGGTAGTACTTTTGCGACACAAGACATTATGGAAGTAATGTTTGCTCCATCCAAAGCACATGAAGGAATCGTTGATCTTGGTGCAACCAAAGATGCTGTTTGAAATGAAGTATTTAAATCATCAACTCAAGTTTGATTGACAGATAATTTATGAGCTTGATGTTTTGTAAATAATCAATCAATTAGTCAAAAAGATATTCAAACACAAATGGCTAATGTAAAATATACTTGATCAGAAAAAGATTTTTGTGAAAAAATTTTGTGATGAGATAATAATAAATCTGTAATTTCTACTAGTACACAAGCTCCACTTATTGTAAGGATTACTAAATTTCTTTTGAGAATGACTATTGTGCTTTCAATAACTATGGTATTATATAATGGTGTATTGTGGATTATAGAATCATCTAAATGATCTGAAGTAAAAGATGCAAAAAACAATATTATCTATATTTTTGTCTGAATTCTACTCTCATTATCTAGTGTTGCTTTGATTAATTTAATAAGTTCTCTTGGTGTAAGTAGTTTGGATCCAGCTAGTGTAATAAATAAAGAAGTATCTACTGTAGTAAATACAAGCAATAGTAATAATGTAGTTGGTGGATCTTCTTCTTCAAGTGATACAAGTAATCAACAAGAAGTTATAGATTTGGAAGAACAAAAATGAACAACAAAATCAAAATACACTGAATTACAATAATCTTTATTATTTGAAATATTTCAATGAAAAAATTTTTAGCTTCATGTATTATATTGGTTGGTTCTTTGCTTACCATGGCACATGGTATTGTTATTCAAGTGCCAGATCCAGAAGGAAATAGTAATATTGCAGTAGTTTGACCTACTCAAGTATCTGGTGATGAATCTTCTTTTTTTGATTCAATTCAAATGATTAATAAATATCTATGGATGAGTTTAGGTTTGATTTGTATGTGATTATTGGTTTATAGTGGAATTGGTTTAATTACAGCTAATGGTGATGAAGCTAAAATGAAGAATGCAAATAAAACATTAATGGGTTCTTTGGTTGGTATTTTGATTTGTGTATTTTCATATGCAGTAGTGAGATTAGTAGTAAATCTTTTTTAACAATATATCATAGTTTTCAACAATTTATAAGACCAGTTTTGAACTGGTCTTTTTTTATAAGTACTGGTCAGAACTAGACAAAAAATTTATGTCTATATATATCATATTTTTAGAAAAATAGTTTAATTTTCAACAAATTCACAAAATCTTTTTAAGACAAATATTATATTAAAACATATATATGATTTGATATATTTATATAATTAACAAAAATTTAATAAATCTATCTTACTATTATTATTAATTCTTTATATTATACTATTTTTTTAATTTATAAACGAAAAATGTTTAAAAGATATATTTTAATTTATATAGATAATTCCTTGAAATTTAGCTAAGGAAGAATATATATTAATTGTAGTTTATTTTTTCAACTGTGTATTTATGAAAGATTTATTGAAAAGAGGAAGTATATGAATTGTTTGTATTTTAGCTTTGTCTTATTTAGCTTATCTTTTTGAGTGACAACAAATAATTGTACAATCATACTTTGTTGATCGAAATACATTATATTTTGCTATTTTGGCTATAGCTTTTGTTTATATATTTATATTTTTTGCTCTTACACCATTTTATTTTAAAATAAGTAAGGTAAGTCTATTTGTTTTGTGACTTTCTTTGATTGTTTTATGAGATACTGTATTAGTTAATGATATTAATAAACAAATATATTTAAGTGATATAACTAAAGTTCTTTGAGTATTTATAACTCTTTTAGCTTTTACAAACTTTTTTGTTACCAATAAAGTAAAAAAACAACAACAAGAATCTAAAATTGAAATTATCGAAATCTAATAATATATAGTATTTAAATAAAAAATCTCCTGTTATGGAGATTTTTTTATTACTTTAAAAAAATTATTTTTTGAAATTTGTTAATATAGAACAAAGCTCAACTTTACCTACTATATTTCAAACATAATCAACAGTAACACAAAAACGATATTCTTTTGCACTATCGTCTTTACAAATACCTCCTGCAAAACTATCAGTACTCTTTGTACAAACTATGGTATCTCAACCATCTGTTGAACTAAATTTTGTAAACAATCAAATACCACGAACACTTCTAAAAAATTTACCTTCTACACTTGTTGGTAAATTTCATGGACATGCTTGCCAACCCGTTGATGTTTGACAAAGAGAGTATTGTAAATTATTTGTAGATAATCATTGTGTTACATCGAATGCCGTAAATGGTCAAGTTCAATAAAAATATTGTTGTCAACCGCTAATTTGAGTCTGAATTATATATGATCAAGCAGATAATCGATTGTCTGTATTTTCCATAGGATTTATTCTTAATCGAGTTTCTTCTTTTCTTCCAGCATTTTTTTTCCAATTACTATCTCTAATATTTATCATTTGTTCTATTCATTCTCTTGCTAGATTAATGGCGATAATTTTTTCTCTTGATCTTTGGAGATATTTATTTCCACTATTTAATGCTGTTACAACTGTTACAATACCAATTGAAACAATTACAATAATCAACACAACCTCGACGAGAGTAAAGCCCTTTTTTTTATGATTCATTGTTTTCTTCTTGTAATTTAGGGTAAAATAATCAATAGTAGCATATATATTGTCATTGTCGTTGCAATCTTTTCCTTTATTTATTTTTCCTTTATCTATGACAGATTTGGTTTTGATATATATATTTTTAGGAGTTTTAGCACTTGTCGTTATATTTTGTTTTGCTATTGGTACTGAAAAAATGATCAAACTTCTTTTGTGAAATTATTTACTTATGTTGTTGGCTTTAGCTTGAAATCAATCTTTAGTTTTACTTAGTAATTTTTTAGAAAAAACACCAACACTCCTTTTTGCTGGGCTTTCTTATGGTGATATTTCTAATTTTATTATTCAGGGGAAAATGACATTTGTCTTTATTCTCTATATACTTCTTTCTTTTTTAATTTTTTATAAATCTAAAATTCGCATAATTCTTCCTATGGATGATATTGTTCAAAAAGTACTTTATATAGTTTTGGTTCCTTTTACAGCAATTGGTATTGTTTTTGGTTTATTGATTGTGTTTTTTGGGACAAGTATTTTTGATCCAACAGCTTTAAGTCAACTTTTGGTTCGATTACCACAAAATCCGATTCTTTTTGATATAGCTTCTTGGCTTCCTTTTTGGTTATTTCTTCATGCATTATTTACTATTTTGATAACATCTGAAGTTAAAATACAGATTAAAACTGGAGAATAAAATAAGACGCCAGAACTTCTATAAGAAGTTTAACGTCGTTTTATATCGTAGTAATACATATAATAATTAAAAAATATTTCAAATTTCTATAAGATAATTTTTAGTTGACATTTTATATAAATTCGTTATATATATTTTGAAAACAAAATAGTAAAAATATTAAATTAAAAATTTATGAACACAACAAATGTTATTTTAATTGGTCTTTCTTTTGGTGTTTTTGATTACATTAAAAATACAGGGAAAATTATTTCTGAAAATCTATCTGATTTTTCCGCATTAGAAAAGTTTCTTATTAGTTCTTTCGCTTCTGGTGAATTAACTGAAAATACAACACTTGTATTTGATCTTCAAAGTAAAAATGACTTTGCAATTAAACGATTTTTTACTGATATCAAACCAACTGTTGGTAATTTATTTCACAATAATTGGAATAAATTTTCAAAAAAAATTGTATTTCTGGTTTCTGATGATTCAAAAATGAATCCAACACTCAATAAATTGGGTATAAATGGATTTAGTCGTGAAATTGATGTACAGGACTATTTTTTAATGCTTAATATTTAGTCCAAAAACACATTACAAAAAAACGAACCTTGGTTTCCCTTGGTTCGTTTTTTTTATTGGATTATCCAGCTTTGCTGGATAGAAACGACGTTGAAATCCTTTTTTGGATTTCCGGCGTCTTATTCTACATTCTTTCAATAAATTCCATTCCAATAGTTTGCATTCCTTTTTTGAGAGTTATTATTATTTTTTCTAACAAGAGAAGTCTTGCTGTTTTAATTGGTTCTTCTGAACTATGAATTTTTACATTTGCGTAATAACTGTTTGCTAATTTACTAATATCAAGGAGATATCTACAAATAAGGTGTGGTGAGTGTGTTTCTTTAGCTTCAATCAAAATTTCATCTCGTTCTGATATTTTTTTGATGACTTCAAATTCTTCAGGTGCTGTCAATAGTTCTCATAATTCAGTTGTGGATTTTTGTTCTATAGGATTTTCAATTCTATCTAATACACTTTGAAGTCTAGCTCCTGTATAAAGAATATATGCTCAAGTTTCTCACTGCATATCTAGAACCTCATTAATATCGAAGACAATATCTTTGGCGATATCACTCTTGATCAAAAAGAATCTTAATGAACCAACAGCAATTTTTTCTGATACTTCATCCAATCGTTCTGCGTCTTTTTCTGCATTTCTTTCTTTAGTTTCTCGATATGCTTTTTCATGAAGGATTTGTAGCATTTCGTCGATCGTAACTGTTCGTCCTTTTCTACTTGCGAACGGTAATCTTTTTTCTGCTTTTTCTTCTTCTGAAAGTTTATATCCAAATTTGAGAAGTGTATCTGGAGTAAGGTAAACTACACCATATCCAAGTGGTACATATTCTTTGTTTTTATTTAAATATCCGAGAAGTTTTAGTGATGATTTTACTACTTCTTGAGGTGGAAGTTGTCTATTGTCAATTACAGTTACAGCGATATTATAGTTACCAAATTTTTCTTTGTGTTCACCATTTAATGTGGTTGTACTATAAATAATATTTCCATCTGGTTCGTGAGCAAATGTTTTGTAGAAAAAATCTTTTGTGAGATATCCAAGTTTCCACATTGCGAAGGCAATATCTTTGGCAACATAGGTTGCAACCCCATCAGATTTGATGAGAATTTGATATTGTTTTTCGGCATTTTCGTATTCAGGGAGACTAGAGAGATCGATAATTCGACAACCAGCTGCATCTCACTCATCAGTATATTTTACAAATCATTTATCTTTGAGAAGATCAATTGCTTCGGCAAAAAATTTCATGTGAAGGATATCTGTTTCCCAGTTGATAATATCAAAAGATGCTCACATTCTCCAACATGTCTTGATTTGTTCTGTGGCACATTGTTTAGTATATTCTTGGTGAATACTGTAGATATCTGGATCGTGTCATTCTTCAATTTTGAGAAGTGTCTCAGAAAGAAGTTTTTTGAATTCAGGATCTTCATCTTTGGCTCTCATTTGTGTATAAATTTCACCACAGTAATGATCAAATTTTTTGTCACTAGTTATAGGTAATCCATAATGAAGATGTCCTACAATATTATATCCAACATTCACACCACTATCATCTCCATAATTAGATGTATGTGTCTCATATCCAAGTTGAGAATAGATTCTTTTCATAGTATCTCCGATACAGATATTTCTGGCTTGTCCAATATGAAGTGGTTTATTTGGATTTGCACTCATATATTCAATAAGGACTTTAGTATTTTGGTTGTCATGCATTCCAGGGAGATTCTCTTCTCCTTCGAAGACATCTGAGATGAATTTTTGGGTATTTATATGTGCGTTTAGGTATGGTCCAATTACTTCAAATTTCGAAAAATATGGAGAGCTTAATTGGTTTTTGAGATCCTCTGCGATCATAGCAGGAGATTTTTTTAAAACCTTAGAAAGTTGAAAACATGGAAATGCTAAATCTCCAGGAATGTTGTCTGGTGAGATTTCTATAATATCCAAAATTTCTTCTAATGGGACTCCTATTTTATCTTGCAAAAGTAATGCAAAATGTTCTTTATATGCCTGAATCATCTTTTTCTTCGTAAAATAAAATGCGTCGTCTAGTATAGTATTTTGCTCATCTTTATCAAGATTAGTTTTTTTATATATCTTTTACCGCCTTGCCGGCGTGGCATTACTTTCCCTCATTGCCGGGAAAGTAACCAAAGAGGCTAGTTCTTTGTGAGACTCGCTATATAGTTCAGTTTGTTATTTAAGAATGTAGATCCAGCTCAAACAATTCACAAAGAACCAAAATCATTGACTATTTTTTTATTCTTCAAAAACCTTAGATTGTCTCTGGGTTTTGATTTTAGATTGAGATTTTTTGTCTACTTGTCTTTTTATGATTTGAGATTTTGGGATCTTGGTTTGTATTCTCTTTTTGTCAGGAGTCATAACGTCGTTTATAACTTCCAAAAAACGTTTAATAACAGCTTCTTTGTTTGCTTTTTGTGTTCTAGATTCTTGGTTTGAAATAAGCATTATTTTGCCTTCTTGATAGAGATATTGAGGATATTTTTTGTGTAATTTTTGTTTTTGTCTGGTGTTTAGTAGGGTAGATTTTTCAATATCAAAAAATCATTGAGCTTTGGTTTCTCTCTTGTTTACATTCTGTCCACCATTTCATTGGCTGGTACTGAATTGAAATGTAATTTCTTTGATAAAAATCTCTTGATTCATTATTTACTAAGAAATTGTAAAAATCTAGTTTTTGATCATGCTTGTTGTGCTTGATTTAAAATACTTTTAGATGCCTCATCACTTTTATTTTCGTATGTTTGTGGTTGTGGATCGGTTCGTTTAAGGAGTTTTTTGTATTCTTGTTCGTTTTTTAAATAGGGGAGATAACGGTTTGGTCGAATCTTAGATGCGAACAAAATAACTGTGTGAGATATTGCACGAATAGATTGGTTTTCCATCAAAAAACCTCCTGCTTGTTCCAAAACAAAATTTCTTTGTTTTGTATTATATGTATCTAATAATCATTTAGCAGCAAAGTCTGATATATTTTTTTGAGTAGCATTTTTTATGATTATGGTATTTGAATTTCCTTGGATGTATTCCATTTTTCCGGATATTTTTCCTATAATTTGTTTATTTCCAGAATTTTCTAAAGAAAAAGAACTATTTGGATATATAAGAATTGTTGTTTGATCTGGGTATTGAATAGTCATTGTCGCAAGACTATTTATGTTCTTATTTGAAAATGTTATTATACTTAATGGAAACTCTTTTAGTGTAATTTCTTTTTCCACTTCTAATATTTCTTGTTTTTTAACAAAATCTTGTTGTTTTATAGAAATAACACTTGTTTCGGAAGGACTTTTTACTATAATGTGACGACTTTGAGTGGATATAAAATCTTGGCTATTTGGTGTGTTTTGAAATAAAGGAAGGTAACCCAACCCCAAAAGAAACAATCCGCCTATAATTCCTATGGTTGTTCATGTATATTTAATCAGCTTTTTTTGTGTTGTTGATTTGTATGTTATTCGTCAGAGAAATAGAGTTATCCCTATTTGGATATAATCTAAATTACTTGTTGTTTTTAAAAGGGCACCAAAAGACCCTAACAACAAAATGGTCATTAAAATATTTTTTGTCTTCGTATTCATACTTGCGATCTCAAAATAAAAAAAATTATCTTTTTGATAGTATATAAAAAAGAAATCTAATATCAATTTTTGTTTTTTTTTGGTAAAAAAGAATAGATGTCCAATGATACCTGCCAAAACAAAAAACCATTTTTTTTAAAAAATTACTTGATTTTGGTTTGTTTTTTTGTATATATTGTACTCGGCGTATTTTTCACGATACGCGGATATGATGTAATTGGTGTAGCATAGCAGACTTCAGCTCTGTTTGCACGGGTTCGAGTCCCGTTATCCGCTATGTTCTTGCTCATTATCTCGTGTTCTTTTACATATATGTCCATTAAATATGTTCAAACAGATTGTTGTTTGATTAATTATTGCTTGAATTTGATGAGCAATTAGTTACTTTTCACAGTCTATAGCAGAAGCGTTTTGACGTGTTGATCGATTTGAGCGTACATTTTCTTCCACAAGAAGTTGATATGCGGTTGTTTGATTTTTCGCCATCATTATTTGATTTCTGATATTGTTTGGGGTATTTCCATTATGAAGTTCAGTTACCCAATAATTGTTATGGGGAGATGGCAGAGCGGCCAATTGCATCAGACTGTAAATCTGACGACTCACGTCTACGTAGGTTCGAATCCTACTCTCCCCAATTCTTACTTACCCATTTATATGGGCCCTTAGCTCATTTGGCTAGAGCGCCTGCTTTGCACGCAGGAGGTGATCGGTTCGACTCCGATAGGGTCCAAATTATCTATATCCATTATAATTACAAAAACCCGCAAATTATTTGTTGGGTTATCTTGTGTTATATGCTCCCGTAGTTCAATGGATAGAACAGCAGCCTTCTAAGCTGTGGATCTAAGTTCGATTCTTAGCGGGGGTAATTAATTATTGTTGCGTAATAGTTTATAGTTAATACTTTGTATACTACTATATATGTTATTAACTATAAATTATTACTTCAAATTCTTCTTTGCGGAAATTCGCGAAAATCTTAGATGCTCTCGTAGTCTAGTGGTCTAGGACGTCACCCTCTCACGGTGAAGATCGCGGGTTCGAACCCCGCCGGGAGTGAATCTTTCATTAGCTTATCCATTTTTGGATTATATATATTTAATTCTTCATCTATGTATGCCACAACCGACGCGTTCCCCTTCAAAACCACAACAATCTTGAAGTCGCCCAACTACACCGTTTAGGCCAGCATCTGCTTGACCAAGACCTGTTCGTATGGTGTCTGCCCAGGATCGTAGAGCTCCGATGGTTTTTGTTAATGAAAATATTAAAGCTCCTAATATTATAGTTATTGACGAAGAAGGAACAAATTTGTGAACATTTCCTAGAAGAAGAGCCTTAGAAATTGCTGAAGAACAAGGAAAAGATCTTGTTCAGATGAAATATGACCAAGAAACAATGACTTCTACAGTTAAACTCTTGGATTATGGTAAATATATGTATCTTAAATGAAAAGAAGATAAGGAAAAAAAGAAAAGTCAAAAAGCAAACGCTCTTAAAGAAGTAAAAATTAATTATGCTATAGGAGAAAATGATTTGCAGCTTAAAATCAAAAAAGCTAAAGAAATGCTTCAAGATGGCTACAATGTCAAATTCTTTATTAAGCTAAGGGGAAGAGAAAAGATATATGCAGGTAAAGCTGTTGAAAAATTGGCTTTCGTAAAGCTAGCTTTGGCTGATGTTGGAAGACCTCAATTTGAATATCCTAAGCAAGAAGTTCAATGATATAGTATGATTTTATTTAATAAATAATGGAATAAATGGCATGATTGGCTAAGTTAAAAACCCATTCAGGGGCAGCAAAAAGATTTAAGATTACTAAGAATAAGAAGATTTCTTTCAAAAAGGCTTGTAATAACCATTTGTTAACAAACAAAGGTAAAAACAATAAAAAAAGCGTTTATGGAAAACAACTTCATGAATCTTATGTAAAAAAAGTTCAAGCTTTATTTCCTTATAATTAATCCCGGATGACAAGAGTAAAAAATGGAATGCAGAGACATAGAAGACATAAGAAGTTTATTGGACTCGCAAAAGGATTTAGACTTGGAAGAAAAAATGTCTACAAACAAGTAAGATTGGCATTGGTTAAACAAGGTCAACATGCTTACAAGAGTAGAAAAGAAAAAAAGAGAGAATTCAGAAGATTGTGGATTGAAAGATTGTCTGCAGTTGTTAGAGAAAAAGGAAGTAGTTATTCTCGTTTTGCGGGAGCTATGTCTGCTAAGAATATTCAACTAGATAGAAAAATGTTGTCGAATATTGCTGTGGCTTTCCCTACTGTATTTGACAAAATCTATGCAGAAGTGATAAAATAATATCATATAGTCTATCATCACTATTCCTATAAATGCCGGGATGGCGGAATTGGTAGACGCACAGGACTTAAAATCCTGCGACAGAAATGTCGTACCGGTTCGATTCCGGTTCCCGGCAACTTAATTTTATTCTTTACATTGCAAAATATGTGATTTACTATTCGAAGATCAGGAGACTTAAATACAAATGAAAGAATGATTTCTTTTTACAAAAAGGAATTGTGGGCTTCTCATATCTTGGATAAGGCAAAGAAACAAAAACATTATGGAACAAAGTGGTATAGAAAAACAGTTTCTTACGACTTCCCTAGTGCAAGAAGATATAAAAGAATTAAAGCTATTGTCTCTTCTGCTTATAGAACAAATAAGAAAAAATATAATACTTTGGCTCAACTTGGAAAAATTGTTTAATCCAAAAATAAATTATTTTAAATTATAAAATTGTTTCTAATGTATGCAGTTATCAGTCTGAAAGGACATCAATATATTGTTGCTGAAGGAGATCAAATTGTTGTAGATTCTTTGGGTCTTGAATCTGGAGAAATTACAGTAAAGGAAGTCTTGTCTGTATTTGATGCTGAAGCTAAGAATGTTGTTGTTGGTAAACCTTTTATCAAAGATGCCTCTGTTGTATGTGAAGTTGTTGCTGCACAACAAGGAGAAAAAATGAGAATTACTAAGTTTATAAGAAAAAATAGATACCAAAGAACTATTGGTTTCAGAGCTCAACAAACTGTTTTAAACATTAAAAAAATAACAGCTTAATGGCAAAAGAAAACGTACTAGAACGAGATGGAGAAATCCTCGAAGCGTTACCAGCTGGTTTTTTTAAGGTCAAGCTTAAGGATATTGAGACGATTATTCGTTGTAAAAAATCCTGAAAGATGAATCAAGCTCATATTTCCATAATTCCTGGAGATTGGGTGAAGGTTGAAGTAAATCAGTACGATATGGCACAGTGACGTATTGTATTTAGATATAATGATTATCGCGGTTAATTGTTTATTTGTTTATCTTCTATTTCCATGAAAGTTAAAACTTCATTAAAGACAAGGTGTATGTATTGTAAAATCATTAAAAGATATGGAAGACTTTACGTAACTTGCAAAAAAAATCCTAGGCATAAAGCTAGACAAGGATAATTTTATATTATTGATCAATCATAATTATGTTTAGATTAATGTGACATGTTTTAGAAGAGAATAAATCAATCTGGATAGCATTGACAGCTATTTATGGAATTGGTAGAAATAAATCTATGAAGATTTTGGAATCTTTGGAGATTGCTTATATGACAAAAGTTAAGGATGTTACTGAAGATGAGCAAAAAAAATTAAGTGATGAACTTAAGAAATTTGTCTTAGAAAACGATTTGAAAAGAGAAATCGCTCATGCCATCAAAAGACTTAAGGAAATTAAGTGTTACAGAGGTATGAGACATAATGTTGGTTTGCCAGTAAGAGGGCAATGTACAAGAAAAAATGCAAGAACAGCAAAGAAACTTTTGGGAAGATCAAAAGTAAGACCTGTTTTGAAAAAATAATAATTTTATTTAGCTATCACGTCGTATTATGGCAGCAAAAGAAAAAACTTCTTCAAAAAAGAAGAAAGATATTAAAATCGTTTCTGGAATTTTGAAAGTTACTACTACAGAAAACAATACTATGATTATCTTGATCGATGAACAAGGTAATAAAATTGTTGGTGGAGGAACAGGACTTCTTGGGTACAAAGGTGCTAAGAAAAACACTCCTTACGCTGCAGAAGTACTTACAAAACATCTTTTGAAAGAAGCTCAAGGGTTTGGATTGAAAGAACTTTGTATTATCTTCAATGGAATCGGTCTTGCTAGAGATGGTGTTTTTAAGGCTATCAATGAAATTGGTTTGATTGATATTCAATATATAAAAGAAGCTACTTCTATTCAATTTGGTGGAGTAAAAGGTACAAGACCAAAGAGAAACTAATTTTTACCCCCATGGGAATTTCAAAATAAATCCTAATGGGATAAAAACGAAGTTATACCGCTAAAAAGTAGTACAAGTACCACTTTGTTGTGGCATCGGCATCGTATTTTATTATTTTTACTCACTCTAGAGATGAGATATACAGGTCCTAAGTTTAAATTGTGTAGAAGAGAACAAGTTGATTTGTTTGGAGCAAAAAAATACAACATTAAAAACAACAGAAATCTCCCAGGTCAACATGGAGCTAATATGCAAAGATATTCAGAATATGGTAAATTGTTGAGAAACAAACAAGTTCTTAAAAGAAGTTATGGTTTGTCTGAAAAACAATTTGCAAGAATTGTAACAGAAATCGCTCCTCAATATTCAAAAAATAACAAAGTTAATCTTGATACAGCTTTGTTCCAATTTTTGGAAAGAAGAATGGATTCTATAGTTTATAGAGCTGGTTTTGCTAACACAATTATGCAAGCTAGACAAATGGTTACTCATGGACATTTCCTTTTGAATGAAGGAAAACATAATATACCATCTACATTCCTTAAGCCAGGAGATGTAATTACTGTTAAAAAAGCATTAACAAACTCACCTTTGTATGCTCAATTGGATGGTAAAGCAAAAGCACCTTCTTGGATCAAAACAAATAAAAATACGTACTCAGTTGAAGTTGTTTCTCTTCCTGTTGCAGGAGAAATTGGAGTAAACGCCGACGTGTTGAAGGTTATTGAATTTTATGCTAGAGCTTAATGTTTCTTTATCTATTTTAACAAAAACGTATGTTGGATATCCAAAAACTTATTTGAGCTCCAAAAATTCTTGTTTCAGAAATCGATGAAACTGTTACAAGATTTGAAGTAAAATATTTGCCAAGAGGATTTGGCCATACTTTGGGAAATGCACTCAGAAGACTTATTCTTTCTTATAGTATCGGAGCTGCAGTTACTGGACTAAAAATTAAATGAGTTTCTCATGAATATCATGTTGTTGATGGAGTTCTCCAAAATACAATTGATATTATGCTTAGTTTCAAAAAATTACGTTTTTCTTTCGATGAAAGCATTGATTCACTTCAATGGATTTCACAAAGATTCTCAGGTGTTGGTATCTATACAGCCAAAGATATTAAATTATCAAGTGGTATTGAGTTATTGAATCCTGATGTAGTTCTTTTTGAAATTACAGATCCTTCAGTTGAACTTAATATTGATATAAGAATAGAAAAAGGATATGGTTACTATGGTATTGATTTCTTGAGAAGTCGTGAAAAAAAAGAAGATACAGATGTAAATATTCTTCTTATTGATAATGAATTCAAATTGGTTGAATATATAAAATATGATGTAGAAGAAGTGATTGAAGATTTCACTGGTTCTACAAAAGACCTTCTTGTATTGGATATTAAAGTTGGATATGCTGGTGTTTCACCAAAACAAATAGTTATGTTTGCTGGAGAAGTTTTGGCTTCTTATGCAAAATTGTTTGTATTTGATGATATCTACATTGATAAATCTGTATTGGTTGATTTTGAAGACATTCATCAAGAGACAGCAAAAACAGAATATGAAGTTAATGTTAAAACCATGCCTATCGACGCACTTCCTTTGAGTGAAAGAACAAGAAATGCGCTTATTAAAAATAACATTCTCTATGTAGAAGATCTTGAAAAGAAAAAGAAAGGAGAACTTCTATTGATGAAGGGTGTTGGAAGAAAGGCTATAGACGAAATTGTTAGCTCATTGGCTAATATTAGTAAGTCTTTGATAGGGTAGTCGTTTTATTATCTAGATTATATTTCAATGAGACATCAAAAAAATAGACTATTGAAAATTGATACAGGAGTTAAAAAGAAGTCTGTATATATTAGAGTTTTGCTTACTAATTTCGTAAAACACGGAAAACTTAGTACTACACAAAAAAGAGCTAAGGTAATCAAAGCTGAAACAGATCATTTTTTCTCAAAATTGTTGGAAATTATGGGAAGATATTCAGATGAAAAAGAAGCTAAAAGAGAAGCAATTAGATATGTAGGCGCTCACATTTATGGAGAACCAGAAGGAAAACTTGTTGTAGATACTCTTTTGCCAAGATTCTTGAAAGAAGGAAGAAAAACAGGTTTTGTGGCTTCTTATAATTTAGGATTCAGATCTGGAGATGCTGCACCAAAAGTTCTTCTTAAATTGTTGTAGTCCGTCTACAGATTCTTTAATTGATAGATATTATACTAATGGAATTTACAAAAAAAGATCTTAATAAAACCCTTTGGGTGAAACCATCTGAAATGGATGCTCAAAGAAAATGGTGGAAAGTTGATGCAACAGGTAAAACTCTTGGAAGACTTGCTACTGATATTGCAAAGAAGCTTTTGGGTAAAGACAAGGCTTACTATTGTGATTTTTGGGATTGTGGTGATTTTGTCATTGTTGAAAACATTCAAAATATAACAGTAACTGGTGCTAATAAACCACTTCAAAAACTTTACTATTCATACAGTGGATATAAAGGAAATTTGAAGTCTATTACTTTTGCAGATCTTCTTAAAAAGAATCCAGAAAGAATCTTGAAAGAAGCTGTTAGAGGAATGTTGGCTAAGAACAAACTTAGGGATAAAAGAATTAAGAGACTTAAGTTGGTTGTTGGTACAACAGAACAATATGATAATTTTAAACCCGTAAACCTTTATAAATAATGGCAAACAAAGAATATAATTACGCTATTGGAAGAAGAAAGGAAACAAGTGCTGTAGTAAAACTTTTTGCTAAGGGTACTGGATCTTTTGTTCTTACAACTGCAACTGGTGTACAAAAGACACTACAAGAATACTTTGGAGGTAACGTTTACTTATATGAAAACGCTATTCTTCCTTTTGTTACTTTGGGAGCTGATTTGGTAAAACAATTCGATGCTGAAATCAAGGTAGTTTGAGGTGGAATTGCTGGACAATCAGATGCTGTAAAACTTGGTTTTGCAAGAGCATTGATTGATTACAATCCTGAATGGAGATTAACATTGAAACCATATGGTCTTTTGAAAAGAGATCCTAGAATCAAGGAAAGAAAGAAGCCAGGTTTGAAAAAAGCCAGAAAGGCACCAACTTGGTCAAAGAGATAATTGTTGATTCTCTCTTGAATCACAACCCGATTTCTCTACAAAAACTCCATGGAAACATGGAGTTTTTTATATATAGAAAATGTAAATGAAAAAAGATATTGTATTGTTTGGTATTCAGTGATCTGGGAAATGAACTCAGGCTGATTTGTTGGTTAAAAAATTGGAGAAATATCTCTATTTTGAACCAGGAAATATTTTGAGAGCTTTGAAATCCAATGATAATGTTTTGGGAGATCATATTAAAACTGCTATGGATGAGGGGAAAATGGTAGATGATGAAATTATTTTTGGTATGTTTGATATTTATCAACATCTTCTTAAACCAGGTGAACATATGCTTGTAGATGGTTTTATGAGAAGTATTCCACAGATGCACTATTTTTTGTATAAAGAGTATATACATAAAAGAGGTCTTGTTGGTATACATTTTGAACTTTCTAAGGAAAAAGCTATTGAAAGAATCATGGGAAGAGCAAAAAAGGAGTGACGTATCGATGATAACAAAGAGGCTATTGAAAGAAGAATTTCTGTTTATGAAAACGAAACTATTCCTGTGATAGATACTTTAGATAAAATGGGTAAACTTATTCGTATAGATGCAGATCAACCTGTAGAAAAGATTTTTGAAGATACTCTTGCTGCCCTAAAAAAACTTAATATTATAGAGTAATTTTACATATATATATTCTGATGGGGTTTTGGGATTGGTTTGCTTTGTGTTTATGTGTGCTTATTTTCTTGTCAAATGCCTTGATGATTGTATATATGCTTCTTGGTGTATTTAAAACAACGACACAAGCACCGTATATTTCTTCTTTTGATAAAGACATTCGTATTATGAAAGAAAAGCTTGTGCTGAAACATGGCTCTTCATTGATTGATTTGTGATGCTGAGATGGTAAAGCGATGAGATTCTTCGCAAATGTCTATTGAATGAAATGTGTGGGCTTTGATATCAATTTCTATGCGATCGTTATTGGTAAATTTCTGACTTATTTTTCTCCTTATAGAAATCAAATAACATTTTTTATGAAAAACTTCTTTAAAGCTGATTTATCGAAGTTTGATTATATTTATGTGTATTTGTTGCCTGTGCAGCTTAAGGCTATAGAATCTCGAATTTGGAAACACAAAAAAAAGGAGACCATCATAGTCTCCAATACATTTCAATTTACTGAGCACACACCTTTTGAAATCATCGAAAATGAGAAAGGGAAAAAGGTGATATTTTTATATAAGTAGATTAAAAATAATGAAAAAATGATTTACTTTAATAGAATTAACAATAGTTATTGCCGTATTATGAATTTTGGCTGCAACTTTAATTCCTAAACTAGCTAGTCAAATAGATAACGTTAAAAGTACTGTTTCTGTAAAAGATGTATATACTATAATTTCTGCTTTGAACCTCTATCATATAGATCATGATTCATATCCTATAGCTTCTACTTGTACAGCTTCCGTTAAATCTAATTGTGGTTTAAGCTCTATAAAAGATCCACTTTCTCCTTTTATGCCTAATATACCTTATTCAAATGTTGTAGATTCTTCTTGGTCTTTCGGTAGTGGGTATTTAGTTCCATTAAAAAATGAGTATGGATATATAGGTCGTTGATCTTATTATATTTTGAGTTATTTTTTTTTCGATAAAAGAGATTGAAGATTATATAGAGCAGTAAGAATGCCTGATAATAAATGGTGGATGGCAGATGATTTACAATATGTTAGTTCTAATAGTTGGTGTTATAATGGACTATCTTCTGGTTGTGACGATGCTTATGGAAGGCTTTATCGTTGGGCTGATGCCCCTACTGTTTGTCCTCAAAATTGGCGCCTTCCTACGGATGATGAGCGATATAATATGTTAACAACTATTGAAGTTATAAATAAAAATACTAGTGCAAATCATTATAGGCTTTGATTTGCAAATGGAAGTGCTTGATTGTATTTAAAAAAAGATGTTTCAGGTGTGACCTCTAATGATATATTTGGGTTTTCTGCTATGATAGGTGGTATGTGAAATTCTGTTTCATCTTCTTATTCATCTAGATGAACATATGGGTTTTATTGGACCTCAACTATGACTTGATCGAGTGTTTATTTTCGTCGTTTTGAATACAATAGGTCTTGGGTATATTATTCTACCACAAATCCTTCTGTGCAAAATCCCAGATATGCCATCCGTTGTGTTAGAGATTAGATATATATATTTTTTAAGTAAGATGTTGGATTAAAGATAAAGGACGAAAGACTAAAGATTTTTTCATTGATCTTTTGTCTTCTATCTTGTGTCTAAACAGTAAAAGCTATTCTTCTTGTTGTGAAGGTAGAGATTTCTACGTTTCCTGAGAGGCCGTGCTTTTGTTTGATCATAGCGAGTGCTATTTGCATGGTATCTACTCCTTGCATATTTGGGAGGATAACGGCTGTCTTTTGTGTTTCTTTGTTGAGTACAAAAATTCAATACTCTTTTGGGCTAAGATTTATCAAATTTGCAACATCTGGTTTAAGTTGTATTTCTTTGACTATATCAATCGCTATGGTTTTGGTATTTGTTTGTTTTTCTATAATTGCGTGATACAAAATATCGACCAAATCATTCATGGCTTTATCAGTTACAAGTGTTCCGTTGGAAAGTATAAGTGCGTTGTTGGCGTCATATAATGAAAAAAATAATCAGATTTTATCGTTTTTGTCATAAAAAGAGAAAAGCATTTTTTTGATTTTTTCTAACATTTTTGGCTTTTATATGATAAATTTGTGTGAGTATATGGGTTTGGAAAATGGATGCAAGATGATGTGAAAATTTGCGTTTTTATGGGTTTTCGAGTATACTTGAGTGTTTATATATTTCTATCTTGTATGTCTTTAGCAGAAATCGGTCTTTTGTTGTGAGGTTTAGGTATGTTTTTGTTTGGTATTCTTCTCTTTGAAGACTGTATTACTGGTTTAGTTACTAAAACATTTAAAAACCTTCTTAGAACAGCTACAAATACTTTGTTTAAAGCCATTGCTACTTGAACATTTGCAACTGCTATTTTGCAAAGTAGTGCAGTTGTTTCTCTTATTGTAGTATCTTTTGTAGGTGCTGGTATTTTAAATTTGAGTAATGGTGTTGGTATTGTCTTGTGAGCTAATATATGAGGTCCGCTCACTGATATTTTACTTGGAAATTTAGGTCTAAAATTTTCTTTGTCTAGTATAGCATTTCCTATTCTTGGTATTTCTGGATTGTTGATGTTGATTTTTTCTCGTCATACTAAATTTGTTTTGGTATGTAAAGCGCTCTTTGGATTATGATTGTTGTTTCTTGGTCTTGGGTATATGAAAGAAAGTATGATGGATCTTGCTGGTAATTTTGATTTTATGCAGTATGCAAATTTACCTCTTATTGTGTTTTTTGGAATATGAGGTTTGATTACTATACTTATGCAATCTAGTTCGGCGACGACTGTTTTAGTCTTGACTGCGGCGAGTGC
>OFSA01000019.1_pt1 | contig 27324 bp, 27 predicted proteins | sample 1543241 | NCBI WGS metagenome assembly OFSA01 (sample SAMN05442508, study PRJEB24371) | freshwater metagenome | isolation source: Freshwater Lake | place: Canada: Niagara | collected 2012-08-09 | reverse complement strand
AAACAACGCTGCAAACATATTTATCGGACCAAATGGATCTGGAAAGACTAATTTTCTCAAAATATTAAAACAAATGATAACTGGTGGTGTGATAGAAGATATGGTTTACATAGATAATCCAGAGGTAACTAGCAAAACAATTTGGCGAAACAAAGAAATAGATATTATTTCGATAAAACCACATTTTCAAACACCAGAAAAGCCATCATTTGCCAGGATAGATATAAAAATTACAGAAAATGACAAAGAGAATCTTCTGTTTCTCCAAAAACAAAGAATGATTTTAAATAATATAATTCAAACATACAGCACAATCTGATATAGCATTCCTGAGTTAGATAAGACCAACATTCTAGCTTTAAACAACATATATATAAATTTTGATGTAGACACAAAAACCCAAGTAATTACTACCAAATATGATGGGAACAGCCCCGTAGAACAATTCGCATTTGATATGCTCAAATACCAAGAAATTTTCCATTTATGTATTTCTATCTTTAATGATAAAATTAAAAGTTCTGATCAAATAGCTCGATATCCATTAAAAAACACATTTTCTTATCTAGACTACAAGAGAAATTTTGATAAAATCAAAGAAAATGACCTTAATCATAAGGCTCGAGAACATTACGTAGGAAAGAAAAACAACAATAGTAGTAATTTCCCTGGATATGCACTCTGTGTAAGAAAAATTCGAAACATAATTGACCATCACTCAGAAGAAAATGCTCATATTGAAAACACAAGCACTCCTCTTTCACAAGAAGAAATAGACAAAAAGCTGGTTGCATCAACGTTTTTCATTAAATTACAAGCAAGTATCAAAAAATATTTGGAACTAGATCTTAAAGTAATTTATCACGGAGAAAATATAGAACTTATATTTGTAGATGAAAACAAAACAAGCCATAATATACATGATCTAAGCCATGGAGAACAATCTCTACTCATTATCTTGTTGAGTATTTATGGCCATGATCTCAAAAATGGTATACTCATCATAGATGAACCAGAGATGCATTTTCATCCTCAAATCCAAAGAAGATTAAGTAATCTTCTAGATAAACTCAGTAAAGAAATGGGAACTCAATGTATCGTATCGACATATTCACCAATATTTATCAATGAGAGAAATATAGAAAACGTCTACAGATTTAGCAAAAAAAACGGTGGAACAAATATCAAATCACCAGAAAGAGGTATGGGAGAAGATGAATCCAGTCTTCTTCAAATTCTTAAATTTGAAAATGCATCCAAAATATTTTTCGTAGATACAATTATCATGGTAGAAGGAGAAATAGATGCCTACTTCTTTGAATTTTATCTCCAATATCTTCATAAGTTTCCAGAACGAAAGGACTATCTCAAAAATTATGAGATCATAAATATTAATGGAAAATGAAGTTACAAGAAACGACATAAGTTTCTCAAAAAATTTGATATTGAATCGTATTTTATAGGAGATCGAGATAATATCGTAGATTATGGATTCGTAAGCCAAAGCGATCTTAGCTATTATTACAAAGAAGCAAAGAGCCATTATAGCAAAAGAGGAAAAGGTTTTGGTGAGCGTCACTACACAAAATTAGTAACTGCAGTCAAAGAATTACACCCAAACAAATATAATGCAATTATTCAGCACATTTCAAGCCTATATAAAGAAAATGTATTTATCCTAAAAAGTTGAGATATTGAAACATACCTTTGAATGAAAGCAAAAGGATTAGAAGAAACTATAGATTTTTGTCGTAATTTTTTCAATGTTTGGCTTGAAAATAACGATCTCAAAGAACATAGAGAAGAATTTAATGCCATCATATGACAGATATTCAAAAAATCAAACACACTTGTTGAAATTATTCCAAATTCAGTACAAACACGAACGACAAATAGCATTTCAACAGACCAAGAAGCCAGTTCTCAATGAGACCGAGAACCACCAAAACCAAAGAAACACATACATAAGCACAATAGACCAATAGAGCCAACAAAAAAAACGGAGAGCCAACAAAGCATCAATCCGTCTTTAGGTATTTGAGATGAAGATATTATTATAGGACACGGGCACCAATTTTAAATTATTATTTCTTAAGAAAGATAAACAAAGCAACAACCAAAAGAACAAAACTAAGTCCAATGAAAATCAAATTCTTGGACTTTTCATTTTTTATAGAATGTTTAAGTTGTGTTATCTTTTCCTCTAATTTTTGCTTTTCCAAAATAGCTTCTTGTTTTTCTTTTGTATAATCAGGAAGCGCTATCATATGTTTAAGTTCTGATTCCAATTCCCCTATTCTTTGTTGAAGTACAAAAATAATTTTATTCTTTTCCTCCATCATCTTATCTTTTTCTTTGAAAACAAGAAAAAATTTCTCTATTTTTTGATCTATAATAGCTTCCAATTGAGGATTTGATGGAGCCAAAGGTGTCGAACGAGTTTCCATAGAAGAAGAACTAATTACTTCACTATCAAATTCTTGATGCAAAGCGGCAAAATCATCTTGTAACGCACGAACTTCTTCTTTTTCTAAGAGAACTTTGTTTGCTACTTTTTTGTATGAAAGTTTACCATTTCTGATGTATCTATCAATAGTTCTAGTAGAGATTCAAAGGCTTTGCGCAGCCGCCTCTCTTGTAATTGTATACATTTTTGCCATAAGTACAAAGGACACAATAAATAAAAATTAGAGATCAAATTTTTGAACATCTTCCTTAGAAAGATCCTTAATTAATGATTGAACATAAACTGCAATCAAAAATCATTGAATAACCCCTAGAAAGAGAAGAATAGGATACAATCCTACAAACGCCCATTCAGATCCAAAAAACATAATAGATCATGAACTAGAAATATTTTCAAAATAAGGAACCCAAAGAACAACAAAGAGGATAACAATAATCCAAAGACATCGAACTTTTCAAAGTTTCATTTTTATTTTATTTTTTTAAGTAAAAGATACAAAGTGCTTAATATACATGAAAGTACAAAAACTTGTTGTACATTTCCCAAATGAATAGTTACTCCTAATGCCAAGAAGTTCACAAATTGTTCATAAACGTATAACAATAGAAAATTGAGTACGAATCCAAACAATCAAAGAGTAAACAAAGACAGAGGCAGAGTCAATAAACGTAAGACTCCTTTTACCAGTACATTACAAATCCAAGATAAGACGCCTAAGAACAAAAAAATAACAAAGACATTATCATAATTTGACTGAACTGTAAATCCTAATCATGGAAGATAAAAAGCTATCAAATACAAAGCTAGACTTCACAAGAGAATAGAAAGGACACTTTGTTTCAAATAGTGCATAAGCATTCCCAAAAGAAGTAAAAAAAACTGTACATATTTGTCTACTGTTTTCAAGAGATTCTGTCTAAATATGTCATCTAGTCCAACAAATCATCAAATTCATCTTCTTTTCCATCTCAAAGATATTTATGAATAGCATTTCTTGAAGCCATAATTGCTATAACAGCGGCTCTTTTCCTTCTTGGTGAGACATCAAATCACTTAGACTTCATGGTTTCATATGTCCATGTCAATACTAATTCCAAAGGCACACCCAAAATAAATTCAGACAAAAAACTAGCAGCAGCAGAAGTAATAGTAGAGCAATTACCAAAATAACTATATTCAATAATTATAGAATTTTCTATTTTTAAATACACGGTAATATCATCCCCACAAATAAAATTTCCTTCATGAGAAGATGTTGTTGGAGATTCCATTGTATAATTACACAAGGGATTTTTTGCATATTCTTGTATTAATAGATTTGTTTCTTCTGCCATACACCATTTGAGAAACACATAAAATACTAGTAATCAAGTTTTAGAAATAACTGAGAAACAAGTTGTCTAAGTAACAAAACCAAAGTACTCGTAAGTTCTACAAAACCTTTTACGCAAACAACGTGAAATTCTTGGATTTGATCAAACACTTGTTGAACAGAAAGGAAAAATTTATTTGAATTAACTTCTAACACGACATCATAGAAATCATTTTCTCCAGCACAAAAATTAGCTTTTACCGCATTCACATAGACTGTTCTTTGAAGATTTCATTCATCAATCAAGGATTTTTGTACAATCATAGGGAGAGGGGGAGATAAAATAACAACAGTGATCCCCTTTTAAATTTTTAGCCAACGAAAACAACAGAAAATTCATTAGAATTTTTATAGACAAATGGGCTTGATTTTTTTGAGAAGATCGTTATTTTTTTACTAGACGTTTTATCAGTACCCATCTATGATATGAAGAACAAGTATTTCGACACTGTTGTTAAAAGAATATGAAAATACAAAAATAAGATAATAGAGATCGAAAAAATCAAAAATATCATAGAAAATATTTTAGATACAGACTATACGGAAAAAAAGGCATATAAAATGATATACTATCTAAAGAATAGAGGGTACATAGAGAGCATCAAAAAAGACATTCTATTTGTAAAAGATCCAGAAGAGACATACACAGAAAATGAACTTACAGAAAAATTTTATCGAGAAGTCGTTAAGAAGCATTGTTCTGATTTTCTCAAAAGCAAACGATATATAGGCGGAATCAAAGCATTAGAATTAAATATGAATAACTATAGTATCCCAGATGAAATACTTATAGTAAACAATTATAAACAAGCGACAGAAAAAGCAATGAATAGCAAACAAGTACTATTCAAGACCTATGAATCAAAAACAAAAAATCTGTTTCCACTCTTCTATGCTCAAACAAAAAAGATACAAATTAAAAACAGTCCTTTTATGGTTGCAAATTTAGAGCTTGCCATATTAGAGACGCTTTATAATCAATCTATAATCAATAAAACGTATGGTGAAGAGCTTATCAAAAAAATTATTAGAAAATACCACAAACAATTAAACGTAAAAATACGAGAAGATTTTATAAAAAACAACAAACATCATAGCACAATAAATAAGCTCTACAAAATTAGCCAAACTATAGAACCAACGCTTGCCGAAAAAATTAAAACAATAATCAAAAAATATAGTTATTTTATTACTTAATTTTGAAAATACGATTACGAAATAAAAGGAATATAATTCAAGTAACCGAAAACAATAAGAAGAACCATTGGCTTTTTGTAAACCAACCAACAAATTCTAACTGACTATCAGCTCTGAGATATTCAAAGAAAAATCTAACTATACTATACCACACAAAAAAAAGTCACACAATAAGACCTGTTGATCGGGTCTTTTTTTGTTGTTTATAAACAAAGATACAAACAAAAATAATAAATGGAATTAGTCATTCAAATAAACTTGAAAGAAAATTAGTATTGAGCCTCAATAAGTTATCTACAGCGGGATAGACATGAAAAAAATGTGAGAAAGACGCCCAATACGTCAAATGAGGATATGTAGCAGAAAAAGAATCTGAGATAGGAAGTCAATAAAGTTCCTGATTAAGAAAATTTCCTATCCTTCATATTGCAATTCAAAACGTAGTTGGGATAAAAACAAGATCTCAAAGAGCAAAAAGGACAGTAGCTGATACATTATTTTTATAAGCAAAATAAACCAAAGAAGACACAACCCCAATTATTCAACCAATAAACGACATACCTCACTTCCAAACCATAAAAATCTCCAATGGATGTTGAGAATAATACGGAAGACCGTAAATAATAACTTGTCAGAGCCTACCTCAAACCAAAACACCTAAGATGGCATATAAAAAAATATCGTCCATAGAAGTACAAAGGAGACGATGAAGCGCAGGAAAAATGTGTTCAAAAACAGATTTTTTTGTTATAATATACAAAAATCCATATCCAAGTAAGAATGTAATTGTATAAAAAATACCATACCAATATATAGGAAAACCAAAAAGAGAAAATGCGATCATAAAAAAAAGGAGGATATAAACACCTCCACATTATATATTTAAGAAACAAAAACAATCTTTATTAGTAATTCCCCTCTTGTATACTTTGTTGCGTATCCAAAACAGTCTGTAAATAATCAGAATTCAAAAGATCAAAATGAGACAAAATAATATCTCTTTCTTTAAGTAAATAATCATACCTTTCTCCAACGATAAAAGATTGAGCAGAGATACTATCAGAAAGTTGTTGTTTTGCAACAAGGAGCGCATTGTTTTTTGCCACACAAGAAGAACTTACCTGAGACAATTGGATAATTGCATCAAGATTTTGTGTAGGAATAGCAGTACTAAGGGCATCGAGATAATTTTTATCATAAATTTCTTTTTGATCTTCACAAAGAGAAATAGCAGAAGAAAGAGCATTAATTTCAGAAGTAATCTGAAGTTGTGTTGCATTTGTAGCATATAATGAAGACTGCATGGCCTCCACATAAGAATCAAAGATTTCAGTTCTATTTGAAGATTGTTGCATAGCTGCGATCAAACGATAAGAAGAAAGATCTCTAAGCGTATTTAACAATATCAACGCATCGTCTTGTACCAATGGCATTGCACCTGAAAGTTGATGCTCCCCTATTTGGATCTGGACCTGATAAAGTTGATATCATAAATTACCAATAACAACTTCTTGCTTTGATGGAGTATCTGAAGAATAAATTAGATCTCCCAATTGTTGTGCCGATACCGTAAAAACAAATAGAACAAGAAACGAAAGGAATCCTAAACGAGAATGCATTCAAACAGAAGAAAGAAATAAAATTATCCCATTACATTAACCATATCAGCCATAGGAATAAATACTGCACCTACAACAGTACCAATAATACTCGCAATAAAAATCATCAGAATAGGCTCAATCATAGCAAGCAATGCATCAATTTTATCTCCCAAAATATCATGATAGAAAGAAGAAATTTTATTTAAGACATCAGCCATATTACCTGTTTCTTCCCCCACATGAATAATTTGAATCAAAATAGGATCAAACAAATCAGATCCTTCCATAGATTCTGCCATAGAGAATCATGATTTCAGATCACTTTCAATTTCAAGAACCTTTTTTTTATAATGATAATTAGTAAAAATTTCAGAGATAAGATGAAGAGAAACTACTGGACTAATACCTCATGTATACAGTTGCCCAAGAATAGTTGAAAATCTATACATATGGAAAGTCTTTGTAACCCCAGAGACTACTGGGATAACAATCAATAACTTATCAACAAAGATTTTAAAAGGTAATAAATATTTATACGCCAATGTATATCACAAATAAAGAGATCAACCAGTCGCAAAAACCACAAACCATTTTTCCTTTAAAAAATCAGATGCAGCAATCATAAAGACCGTAATACCAGGCAAAGCATTTCCCGGAGGGAACATACCAACCACAGTAGGGATTACGAACATCAACAATACAACAACTGCTGCCCCAGAAACAACCAACAAAATTATAGGATAAGTACTTGCTTTTTTAACTTTTGCAGTAATTTTATCATTATTTTCTAATTCAATAGAAACATCTTGCAAAACTTGTGGAAGATTTCCAATACTTTCTGCAGATTTAATAAGCGCAATTTCTTCTTGCTTAAAAAGATATGTATGATTCCTAAGTGCATCTGAAAAAGTGGCTCACTGAGTCAATTGATCTACAACATCGTCAATAAAGTACAAAAGACCAGGATGTTTTTCTGTTTTTCTGATAGACAACAACGATTCTCTGATTCCCAAACCAGCCTTTTGAGACAAAGCCAACAATCTAAAAAAAGATGTCTTTTTAGCAGTATCTGGAGCATTAAATTTAATATATAGCTCATTTAAGAAGCTCTTTTTATTGTTTTTAAGAAGAGATGACGCCATAAGAGCAAAAAAGATAAAATTAAATTTCTATTTTTGTTTTCACATAAGAATAAACTTCTTCAAGAGTAGTAACTCATTGGATAATTTTAAAGATTCAATCTCTTTCCAGATTAATCATTCCATGTTGAAGAGCATATGTTTCTATTTCAAATGCTGATTTTCAATCAAGAAGAAGGGTTTTAATATCATCATTATAATCCATCATTTCAAATAACCCAATTCTTCACTTATATCCAGATCATTTACAAAGTGGACATTCTGCTCAATGTTCATCTTTTCAAGAACCCAAAAACATCATACCATCAGCCATAAACATTTTCCATTGTTCCTCTGTTATATTTCTTGATTTAATTTCCTTTTTAAGGGCTTCTGGATCATAATTTTCAAAACTTTTCAGCGCATGACGATATTCTGATGTATCTTTAATAGAAATAGAAGTTCTACACTTTGGACAAGATCTTCTTGCAAGTCTTTCTGCGACCACAAGATTAAAAGAACCTGCTATCATATAGGCTTTGGCTCCAAAATTTAAAACTCTAGTAATAGTTTCTGCTGCAGAATTTGTATGGATTGTAGAGAACACCAAATGTCATGTCATAGCGGCTTCCATAGCCATACTCAATGTCTCTTTATCACGGATTTCTCAAACCATAATTACATCAGGATCTTGTCTCAATGCAGATCTCAAACCACTCGCAAAAGTAAATCCAATATCTGATCTAACTTGTACCTGGCTAAGTCCTGCCATTTTATTTTCCACCGGATCTTCATAAGTAATAATATTTACATTTGGCGTATTAATATGATTCAAACAAGCATAAAGAGTGGCTGTTTTACCAGATCCAGTAGGACCAGTCATCAAGAATACTCCATTAGGATCCTCCAAGTGTTTATACATAATAATACTATTTGAACCATCAATACCTAATTCAGACAATGGTGGAACTTTTTTAGATTTATCAACAATACGCATAACCAATTTTTCTCACCAAATTGTTGGCAACGTATTGGCACGGAGATCGATTTCTTTATTTGTTTGGGTAACACTTGATACTCTGGCATCTTGAGGAAGTCTCTTTTCATCAGGTCTCATTTGACCAGATTCGATTTTAAACTTAGAAATAATACTTTCATGAAGGTTTCTTGGAAACTGAATAAGTTCCTCAAGCTCTCCATCAATTCTAAGTCTAATTCTAGAGTAGTTTTCCATAGGTTCAATATGGATATCTGAAGCACCTTCCTCAACTCCAACAGTCAAAAGATTATCAAAAATCTTGATAATATCAGAATCAATTACGGATTGTGCTAATTTCGGTCTATAATCCACCACTTCTACCATACACATGCAATACAAAGTAAAGTTAACATATATAGTATAATCAAAGGGCATTAAAAAGAGAAGAATCTGGTTTTTTTTAAGCACATTAGACTTGCTATTTACGGAAAAAGTTATTAAATATCTGTTGATAGAATCAAAGAAATAAATATAGTAAGTTTTTATAAAAAACAAAAAATATGAGAAGTGAAATTTGGATTTGAATTTGAGTTATCATCTGATGTATTATAGGATATTTAATAGCAAAAATATATTTTCTAGTAAAAATAAAATGACATCGTCAAAATGCAGTACAAAGATCTCGTTCTGTGGTTTTATGAAACGTTCATGAAAAGATAGCTCCTCTACTTCCAAATTTTCCATATCACTACAAAGATCTCGTTTTTTTAGGGAAATGAATTGATTATTTAGTTTTTGATTGATTATCAGAAGGAAATTTAAGAGAGATTATATTTCTTGAAATAAAATCTTGAGTATCTCAACTCAACAAGAACGAAACAATGATCAAAAATTGTATTCAAGATAGAAGGTTTTCTTACAAAATACGGAGAAATCAATAAAAAAGAAATAAGGTGATAGTTTAGTGGTAAAATAATGGTCTCCGAAACCATTGTCGTAGGTTCAATTCCCACTCACCTTGAATATATCGACAGTTTTAGTCAATATTGTCTACTTATGTCTAAGTATAAAGCTATATTTGAATATTTACAAGAATTATTTCCAGAAGCAAAGACAGAATTGCGCTATACAAACGATTTTCAATTTTTAATCGCTGTAATGCTTTCTGCCCAAACTACAGATACTCAGGTAAACAAAACTACAGATAAACTTTTCCTAGTAATCAAAGAACCTAATGATATAGAAAAAATGTGAATTACAAAATTAACAAAATCCATTAGCTCAGTTAATCTTTATAAAACAAAAGCTAAACATATTTTTGAAACAGCAAAATTATTATCACAACAAAATAACATAATCCCAAATACATTTGAAGAGCTTATTAAATTTCCAGGGGTCTGAGAAAAAACTGCAAAAGTAGTTCTCCATGTATTGTATAAACAATGAGTTATAGCGGTAGATACTCATGTACATAGAGTTGCAAATAGATTAGGGATAGTAAAGACAAATTCACCATTACAAACATCAAAACTTCTTGAAAAAAGGATACCAAAACAATATAAGGACATAGCACATGATACTATTGTATTATTTTGAAGATACCATTGTACAGCAAGAAAACCTCACTGTTGAACATGTAAACTACAAAAAATATGCATATGGTACAAACAAAATTGAGAATAGTTTTATTTTTTCATATATCAAATGTTCCATATTGTAGAACCAATGCGATGAATATTATTAGTACAACAATTAAACACAATGATGACAAACAATCCCACACTAAGTCATCGAGCACCTATACTTGCTGATATCTTTGTATTCAGTTATCCTGTATATTTGTTGGGACTTTATTCTTGGGGACGAATCAAAAAAACAATAACACCTAAGATAAGCGCTCTTATCATATGAGCAAATGTAGCAGTTACTGTAATAGCAAATCTTGGAATTCAGTTTTTTATACAAAAAGATAGACCAAATATTGTATTAGGATTACTAGATCAAAAACACGAAACCGTCCTTCATAAATTTTTGCCAAATAGTAGTTTCCCATCAGATCATGCTGGAGTTTCTATGAGTATCTCAATTGCATCAATACTTCGAGGGATAACACACAAAGATAGTAAATATATACGATTTGGTATTATTGGTATCATATTCAGTCTTATTATGTGTAGTGCTAGAGTAATGACCGCCGTTCACCGACCAACCGATATTATTGCCGGAATGATAGTTGGTATAATAGTACCATTAATATTATTACTACCACGACCATACAAATACATGACAAAAATAGCGACTCGAATTTCTCAAAAAATATAAAACAAACAATCAATAAAGTCGCAAATTGCGGCTTTTATTTTATACTACAACATCAGGTCTAATAGGTCCTTTTTTAGCCTTGGAAGCAGCAACATAATCTTCTGAATACGTTATTGGTGAAGCTGGTTTGATCCAAGTAAAGTCGGTAGATTTTATCACAACATCTTCTTTATCTTTGTTTTTACCAGAAATTGAAATAACCCCAACATCAAAATCGATATGAGGATCATGCTCATCGACAATAATAGAGTTAAGTGCAGCCAATGATTTTTTAACATTAGTTTTGTCATCTGATGACAACAAAATATCCTTGTCTAAAGCATTAAGATAAACTCAAACTTGTTTTGGAAGTAGTTTATTAAGTTGTCCCTTTAAATAGAGATTAACATTCAAAGTAGATAAGTCTGGGCTTTTATCAGCAAACAATGCATTTAAATGTTGGACCACAGCATCAGTATATTCTTTATAAGCATCCTTTTGTTCTGGTAGTATTTTGCTTTCTTCAAGAGGAAATCATTTTCGTTTACCTTTTTCAGGATCACAATCATTTACAAACAACTTCCAATCTGCTTCTATTTTTGTTTTCATTTGTTCTGCATTCTGACCATCTTTATGATCTGCTTCATAGGGAATAGTGTTTTGAGATATCACATATTTTAGATCTTTACTTCCTTTCATTAAACAAGCACCAAAGGCAACTGCTGCATCTTTAGCAGAAGACGGAGATTTCTTATTCCATCTTGATTCAGAATGCTCTTTACCATAAACACTAGCTGCTGTCGTTTCACTACGAAGAGTTTTAACACTACCCCACAAAGAAGTATCTTTAAGAATTTCAGCTACTATTTTTTCAATTTGATCTGAATCTGCGGCATCCAACACATCAATATTTATCTTATATACTGTTTCACCATATTGAGATCCTGCAGGCACAAGGAGATTTGGAATATCAATTTTAGTTTGTTTCATTGCACGAGATACAAGAACCGGATCCAAAAGTTCGAAATTATTCTGTCACCATGTTTGATAATAAGATTCAACGGCCTTTTTATCACATCTAAGATCCTTTGCAACCCAATCATCTCATACAAAATTGGTAGTATCTTTATATACAAAATCTAAAGCTTCTGTTTGAGGAGCATCCAATTTATATACATCATCATAAAGTTTTTCTACAGAAGAAAAATTTTTATCATAATCTAAATGAAAAGTATTACAAAATCATCTCAAAGCACCCTTTCCACCAAACAATTCAAACACAGTAAGCAAAGTACTTCCATATTGTTTAATAACTTCATTAAAATTCTGTTGAAGATCTTCCGTAAGTGATTTTTGATTAATTGTTCATAAGTTTACCACAGACTCTGAAGGATTCGAATTAGCATCACTTGTCTTTTTTTTCATATCCGTAATGAGATCTGCAACTTCTGGGTTATCATTAATTTTCACATTTAAATCAACTAAATTCATATATTCAGTTGCTTGCATCTCCTTAGGTAATTGACCATAAAGCCAATTTAATAAGTCTTTTGCATGTGTTTTTATTTCTTTTGATGTGGCAGTCACATCCAATGTTTGTAATGACGATCTTGTTGCATCAAAAAGTTTCTGAATATTTTCAGGAGATTTAACCAACTTATTCAAAGTTTCATCAAAAGTAGCAATAGGAAAATCCTTTTTTTCTATTTTTTGTAATTGAGAATCAAGTTCAGAAAGGACCCCATCCTTATTTGATTCAAGTGTAGTTGGCGCTTCTTTTTGCATTATAATAGCAGTAAAAAATTAAATAGATTCCAACATTTGATCGAGCTCAAGAATATCTTGTGCATCCTGCTCACGATCTTTATTTTCCATAGCCTGTATTTTTTGAACAAAAGCTATTGATTTTTGAATTTGTTGTTGACCAAGGATAGTTTGGGTTTTAGTTTGGGCTTCAAGAAAAATAGAAACCAAAACATCTATAAAATTATCTCACAAAACATCAGAGTTTAAAAGAGAAATGATATCCTCTTTTACAGGCAATGTTTCATCACTAATTTTATATAATAACGCCAATAAGTATGCTTTTCTATCCATAGGAACATACAAAATAAATACTAATCAAGTATACACGATAGAAAGCAAGAAAGCAAACATCACAACAAATACAGAAAGATAAGATTGACTTATTAAAAAAGTATATATAATATATTTTGTATTTAAAAAAAACTATCTAGTAAATAACTAGATAGTCGTCTCAGTTGGAGACGACGTCACCCCTTATACTATATAGGGTATAGAATACTCAGTACATACTGGATATTGTATAACCTACACAAAATTGAAAAAGGTCGTCTCCAAAAAATGTGCATACTCACTTTGGGTAAAGCTCATATGAACAATAATTACTGGATACAGTAATTACAAATTTTTTATCCCATGGATCTGCAATCTTTTTATTACTTTTTTATTTACGATTTGACGATAATCGTTTTTAGAAGAAAAACAAGGATATAATACAACAATCCAGTATACATTCGTTAGCACATAGTAGCTTTTTTTATTTAGAATATATTGCCATTTAAAGAAAAAACTCTGCAACAATGCAGAGTCTTTAAGAATAATAAATACAAAATAATTTAGAACTGTACTTTAGGAGCTGTTTCTGCTCATTTTTCTGCTGAGAAAAGAGCAACAGCATCAAAACCAAACAATCAAGCTACAATATTTGCTGGAAATGAACGAATTGCAATATTATATGCCTTAGCTGTTGTATTAAAATTCATTCTTTCGACAGTAATTCTATTTTCTGTCCCTTCAAGTTGAGTCATCAAATCACTAAATGTTTGAATAGATTTAAGTTGTGGATAATTTTCAGTAATAGCAAGTAATTTACCCAAAGCAGAAGTAAGATCTCATTGTGTCTTTTGATATGCAGCGAGAGACTGCGCATCATTGAGAGAAACATTAAGATTAGTTGCTTTCGCTCTAGCTTCAGTAACTCATATAAGAACAGAACTTTCTTGAGCTGCAGCTCATTTAACTGTATTCACAAGATTTGGAACAAGATCAAGTCTTCTCTGATATACATTTTCTACCTGACCCCATGCTGTTTTCACAGATTCATCAAGTGTAACTAAACCATTATATTTAGAACCAACCCAAAGAGCAAACAATACAACAACACCAATAACAATCAATCGAAGCTTTTTCATAGCAATACAAATAAAGAATAAAAAACAGATTTTATATGTAAACATAATAACAGTATAGATAGCAAAATTTTTTGCAAGAGCTATTAATCACCAGCACCTCAACCTCCAGAGCTACCTCATCAACCACTAAATCAACCTCAACCAAACGATCCTCCACCTCATCAAAATCATCATAACCCACCACGTCCAGGCATAAATCATGTGAATCAAAAGAATAATCCTGCAAGAACACCAACAATAATAGTAATACTAAGCCAAATCGACAATATAACAACAAAAAACAATAATCAAAATATAAGGTATTTTTTCCACTTCTTTTTGAATTTAGGCTTTAGAAATACCGAAATAAGAAATCATAGAACAAGACCAACTCACCAAAATGAAATATTTTTATCATTATTGTTTAATGGAGAACTATCTTGGTATTGACTACCCTCTCAAGTAGAAATTGCACGTATAGAACTATCATAAAATGCACGAATAGCTCAAGCAAAATCACCAGAATTCACAAAAGGACGAATATCCTCTTCTATAATACGACTTGCCAAAAGATCAGGCATTTGAGCTTCAAGCCCATAACCGACAATAATTCTTATTTTCTTTTCTTCTGTAGAAATTAGAAGAAGCAATCCATTATTTTTAGCAGATTGTCAGATAGCATTTTCATTAAACATCTTGATTCAGATATCAAACAACTCATTTCATTTTCTATTGGGAATAAGAACAGCAACAAGTTGATTTGAACTTTGCTGATCATACGATTGTGCTATAGATTTAAGGCTTATAAGCTGATCAGAATTTAATATACCAGCAAAATCTGTAACATACTGAGTAAGTGCAGGAGCATTCATTGGATCAAGCTCTGCGTGTGCAAAAGACACAAGAGAAGCTAATATTACAAATATTCATAAAATACGGAATTTCATGTATATAATAGATAATAAATATATTACTCACCATGACCTGTTTTACCTGTTTCCACAAATTTCATTGTTTCTTTGTGAAACATCAATTCTACATCACCAACTGGACCATTTCTATTTTTTCTAATACAAACATCAGTCAATCCTTTTTTATCTGTATCAGGATCATAATAATCTTCTCTATGAAGCATCATTACTGCATCTGCATCTTGCTCGATAGATCCAGATTCTCTCAAATCTGAAAGTTGTGGTTTCTTATCGACTCTCTTTTCAACTTCACGAGACAATTGAGACAAGGCAATAATAGGTATCCCAAGCTCTCTAGCAAGTTCTTTAAGTCATCTAGAAATTTCACCAATTTCCTGTACTCTATTTCCAGAATACCCGGTAGAAGAACCGCTCATCAACTGGAGGTAATCGATAATCACCATATCCAAACCTTCTTTGATCTTCAGCCTTCTTATCTTTGATTTAATTTGAGGAATTGTAGTAGATCATTTATCATCGATAAATATCTTAGTTCCAGAAAGAGATTCCATAGCTTCACCGATATTTGAGAAATCTTCAGAATCAAGTCTTCATTTAGTAATTTTGGTCATTGAAACACCTGAAACCGTAGACAAAACTCTATCTACAATCTGTTCCGCTCCCATTTCTAGAGAGAAGAATCAAACAGCTTTCTTTTGTTGAACAGCCATATGTTCCAAAAGATTAATCGCGAAAGCTGTTTTACCCATACTTGGACGGGCAGCCAAAATAATTAATTCTCCAGGCTTGAATCCTCACAACATTTCATCCAAATTATAATACCCAGCCATTACTTTCCTTTCATTAATTTTTTCTGGATGATCTACAAAATCCATATATTCCTCTACTCTCTGATCCAAAAGTTCTTTGATACTGTGAACTTCATCTGACAAAGTATTCTGAGTCAAATCGAAAATTCTTTTTTCAATATTTTGAAGAATATCAAAAGTTTCTTTCTGTTCATAGACATCACCTATGATTCTTTGAGAAACTTTGAGAATATTTCTAAGAATTGCCTTTTCTTTTACAATTTTGATATATTCATCCGCAGCAGATGAAGTCAACAAAAATCCAGAAAGTTCATAGAGATAGTCGGTTCCACCAACGACATCCAAAAGACCATCTTTTACCAATTGATCAGAAACAGTAAGCACATCTACCGTCTTACGAGCTAACCAAAGAGATTTGATAGCCTTGAAAATAGATGCATGCTCTTTGAGATAAAAATCTTCAGACTGGAATCCAAGACCATCACAGACATACATCAATTCATTATCCATTAAGATTCCACATAAGGTAGCTTTTTCCGCATCAATATTATGAGGAGGTAACTTAATATCTTCCAAACTAACCATAGGCAAAAAACAGAGACTAAAAAAAACAATACCTTGATATAATTTTTAGGTATTGTTTTTCAAGAGAATATTTAATAATAGTAGGTATGAACTAGGTTTTTAACAGTTTTTCAACATTTTTTTCCACAAATTCTACATTTTTATGATCGTAATTTAGCAGGATAACGCCCTTGAGCAATAAATCCAGACAAAGTTTCGGCTACCTTAGGTTTATCTTCAGGATATGTAACTCCACACCAAGAATCTTTGCTAACCAAAACAGGACAAGTAGAACCACGATGCAAGAGCATATCTACAAATCATGGAAGATAGAATTCGGCAGTTGGGCTTTCTTTATTTTCTTGTACAAATTTTTCAAACTCCTTAGCTAAAAGAGGGAAAATATTAGGATGGAATCCCCAGAAATTCATAGAGACAATAGTATCTAAAGATAGTTCTTTACCTTCCTTATCTAGTACTTTTCAAGAAACATCTTGCGCAATTGCATAACGTTCTTCAACTGACAACAAATTATGAGCATCATCTAAGACACAAACTCCTCTATTTACAGTCCCATGATCAGATAAAGTATTCCCAAGAATATATCCAACCATAGCCAAATTATTTTCTGTAAGATCTTGTGTCAAAAAATTCTTTAATTGAACATAAGCATCTGGACCATAGTAGTCATCAGAATTAATCACCGCAAAAGGCTCATTGATAACTGATGCTCCAGCCAAAACAGCCTGAGCAGAACCCCAAGGTTTAGTACGTTGTTCACCATAATGAACTCCATTCAAATCAAAAATTGTATCTTGAAACACATATTCTACTTTGATTTGTTGTTCTAGATGTCCAATTTTTTCGTAAAAAAGTTGTTCTAAATCTCTACGAATCACAAAAACAACTTTACCAAATCATGCGCGAATTGCATCATAAATAGAATATTCAATCAATAATTCTCAATATGCACCAAATGAATCAAGTTGTTTTAATCCTCAATAACGACTTCACATTCCAGCAGCCAATACAAGCAAGGTTGGTTTCATATGTATATAGAAGATAGATAAAGCATTATGTTAATGATTTTAATTTAGATTTTGCTTTCTCATTCGTTGGTTCATATTCCAAAACTCTGAAATAATTCTTTTTGGCAGTATCAAAATCTTGATTTTCAAAACAAAGATCAGCTAATGTAAGAAGATATACAGTATTTGTTGGTCTAAGTTTAACAACTTTTTCCATAACATCCACTGCTTCTGCTCTTCTCTCTGTATTATACAAAATTTCAACCATACTAATATAATATTTAGGATTAGACTGATTAAGAGAGATCGCTTTATCTACAAGCAATTCTGCAGTTTCAAAATCACCACTGATCAAATACATCTCTCATATCTGCCAAATAGCTTTATGATCTGTTGGATCAATTTCTACAATTTTTTTAAGAAGAGAAAGAGCTTTTTTATAATTTCATAAATTGAAATAGAAGTCTGCAAGAAGTTTATTTAAATCTCTATCTTCAGGGTCTATAGCCAATCATTCAATTACTTTTTTTTCATATTCATCTAATTTTCCTTCTTTTCTGAGAACTAAGGCTTGATAAACAATTTTTTCTATTTCTCTTTTTTTCCTTTTCAATAATTCCCTTTCTTCATGTGATAATTCTTCGGGACTCAAAGATTGCTCATCAAAGACACCCTTAATATCAGATTTATCTAAGTGATCAGTAGGTCATTGATGTACAGGAACTGATAAAAGTTCCTCTTCAGATGATACAACATCACCTTCTTCTTCCTCACGAAAATCATGCAATTCTTCTTCTATAATGTTACTATCTACAAGTTCTTCTTTTATCTTATACATCATTTTTTTATCACGCAAAGATCCAAAAAACTGAAGGATATACTTAGCTGTGAATGTATAAAGAAAATAAAAAAGAAACCCTATAGGAAAAATCAATAATATTGCACTCAATACAATCCAAGCACTTACTCAAAATTTAATCATAAGCAAAGGAAAAGAATAAATATATTATTTGATCACTGTAGGTGAATTTGGTTTAGTATTTTTAGACGTAGGATTTGCTTTAGCGTCTCTAGAATCACGTTTATCTGAAGATACAGGAGCTTTCTTATTATCAACCTTCAATTGAGCCAAAGGGACTCTAAGCAAAACACCGTCATCTGTCCTTACTGTCACATCTCCAGTCATAATACTATAAGAGGTAACAAAACCACAGAAATCACCAGTATTTTTACCACAAACATGTGTTCATTTATGTGGATATTTTTTACTTTCTTCTGTATATACATCAAGTTCATAAATCAAACAACATTTAAGTTTTCCACATCTTCATTTAAGCTTTTCGATATCTCTTCATTCTAAATTTTGAAGAATAATATTTTCAATTTCAACACTTGGTAATGGTCTTGGAGATTTACAACAAAGTTGAATTCCATTACATCAAGTAATACAATCTGTTGCAGGAGAAAGTTTAATCATATCTCTAGCTCAAATTTGGAACAAAAATATATTTTTATCTAAACGCTGTCTGAGATCTTTCACAAAATCTGAAAATACATATCTTTCTTCTGAATAAAAATAGAAATAAATCTGATCATTAAAGATCTGAAATCTTGAAGTAACGGGCGTAGACGAAGGGAAGGCTGCCTTGAATTTCTTTTTAAACAAAGGAAATATTTTGAGCGCAAATTGTTGTTGTTCTTCAAAATTAATTTTCTCATCACCAGATAAAATACGGGCAAAAGTCCCCTTTCTATCAGTCTGAACTTGATGCGGCATATAAGTACCTACAGACAAAGAACTAACTCCATATTGATCTAATAAATGATAAACAATTTTATCTCATGGAACAAGTGTTTTCAAAAAAGAAACATCTTCCGCAGTTACAGTAACATATTTATTAGTATACCAATCCAAGACAAAAAAAGAAGAAACAGCCATAAGAAACAGTCGTAAATAAAGGATTATTTTATCAAAAGGTCTTTCATCATTGATTCAAACTCTTCTCTAGTTAGATATTCTTTCTCCAAAAGCTGGACAGAAAGTGATTCTAATACTGATTTATTATTTTGCAAAAGAGATTTAGCCTGTTCATAACAAGAAAACACATACGATTTAATTTTCTGATCAATTAATTCTGCAGTTTTTTCACTATACGGTTTTCATAATTGAAACTCTGATTTTTGAGGATCAACATAATTAATTGGTCATAGCTCATCATCCATACCATATTTCACAAGCATATCTGTAATAATTGCGGTCGCTTTTTCAAAGTCATTTGATGCTCAAGTTGTAATCTCATCAATTCCAAAGAAAACCTCCTCTGCTGCTCTTCATCACAATAGAGAAACAACTTGCTCCAAGAATTTTTGCTTAGAGTATAAGTTTTTATCTTCTTCTGGAGTCATCCAAGTCACTCACAATGCATATCCCCTACGAACAATAGAAATCTTCTCTACAGGATCAGCTTGTGGAAGTAAATATGCAGTTACTGCATGTCACAACTCATGGAAAGCTACAATATTTTTTTCTTGTTCATTCATTGATTTAACTTTTTTTTCAGGTCCCATAAGCACTTTTTCAAGAGCATATTCAAAATCTTTATATTGCAAGACACTTCTATCATCTTTTGCAATTCTAAGCGATGCTTCATTAACAATATTTTCAATATCAGCCCCAACTAAAGCACTTGTTCTTTTAGCCAATGATTGGATTTGTACTGAAGAATCTATTTTTTTATGTTTAAGATAGTATTCAAATATAGCTATTCTTTCTTCGTAGGTTGGTCTAGAAACCATTACTTTTCTATCAAATCTTCCAGCTCTAAGTAATGCTGAGTCCAAAATATCTGGTCTATTGGTAGCGGCAATAACAATAATGTTTGTTGTTTTATCAAAGCCATCCATTTCAGTCAAAATCTGATTTAATGTCTGTTCTTGCTCCTGATGACCTCATGTTTGTCAAATTCATCTTTTTCTTCCTATCGCATCTATTTCATCAATAAAAATAATTGCTTTACCTGCAGCTTTTGCTTTATTAAACAATTCTCTTACTTTAGCTGCTCACATACCTACAAGCATTTCCATAAACTCAGATCCAGATGCACTAAAGAAAGGGACATCAGATTCTCCAGCAACTGCTCTTGCTAGTAAAGTTTTACCTGATCCTGGTTCTCCAAATAATAAGACTCATTTAGGATGTCTAGCTCAAACTTTTTGATATTTTTGAGGATGCTTTAAATAATCTACAATTTCAGATAGTTCTTGTTTAACCTCATCCATACCTGCGACGTCTGAAAATTTTGTTGAACTTTTAGATTTTGTATCTAATTTACCTACTTTAATGGCAAAAGGAAACCCTCAAGCACCTCATTTAGGAAGAAAAAATTTAAGTCAAATCAAGAAAATAACTAAAAACAATAACAAAGGACCAACATCTTCAAGAATTTTTTCAAAAAATGACTTTGTAGTATAATCAACATTCACAATAGTTGTTCATGTAAGACTAATTCCAAGTTCAGAAAGTGAAGTATCAATAGGCTTTTTTGTAGTAAACAATGTATAATGTGCTTTTGTAACAGTTTTTGTAAATGAAGTAACAGGTTTAGATATTCAAGTAGATACAAAATGATATCATGCTAAGTCTACCCCATCAGTAAGTTGCATTCTAGAAAAATCACCATTATGATATTGAGAAAGGAAAGTATTAAGAGAAACAGTAGTAGTTGTATCTATAACCTCTTCATTTCAAGAAAAGAGATTACTTTGATAAATTTGTAAAACTCAACTCATAACTAATACAAAGGCCAAAAAAAACAAAACACCTTTCTTCATATGTTTCAAAATTAAAGATAAATACAAAGTAAAAATATAAGAAAATCTATAAGAATTGCAATTGGAAAAAAAATTGACTTAGCAAAGCAAATAGATAGTATCCATTTATGGAAACATTCAAAGATTTACTTAGAACAACGCCAAAGTATATAGATTTACTGGCAAAAAATGGAATCAAAAATCCGAAGGATCTTTTGCAATATTTTCCTAGAACATATGAAGATAGGACACATATGAATACGCTAGATTCTCTAATATATGATGAAAAAGGATTAACGACAACCAAAGGACATATTTTAGAAAAAAAATTCTTTGCAAGAGGATGAAAAAAGATCTATGATATAAAATTTGAAGATATAAAAGGGAATATTTGATACATTTCTATCTTTAATTCATGATTTCTTGCAAGCAAAATTCTCCAAGATCATCGATATATTATCATAGGGAAACCTCAGTTCAAATATGGGAAAATATTATTCTCACATCCAGAAGTTATAGAAACAAGAGGAGAAGAATTAGATGAGAATGAAGTAAAGACCGAGTATAATTCATGAAGAATATACCCTATCTATTCAGAGCTCAATGGAATAAAACCAGGACGATTTGCCCAAAAAATACGACTTTTATTAGACAAAGTAGACACAATTTTTTCTGAGTACTTACCTAAAGAATTCATAGAAAAATTTGAACTAATGACTGTCCAAGAAACCATACGTCAAATTCATTATCCAGAAAGTAAGACTCATGCAAAAAAAGCTTTGCAGAGAATTTTTTTTGATAGACTGCTTAGAATTCAATTATATGCACGTATTCACAAACTAAATTATCAAGCACAATCTAATAAAACAGGAACTGAATTGCCGCAACGAGAGCTAATTAAGTGATTTTTAGAGAATCTCCCATTTGCACTAACTAATGCTCAGAAAAAAGTAACCAAAGCGATCATAGACGATATACATAGTGAAAAGCCAATGATGAGATTATTACAATGAGATGTTGGAAGTGGTAAAACCATCGTTGCAACAATTGCTGCATATTATCTTCACAATTATCAACAATCACAATCCGTTTTTCTAGCTCCATTAGAGGTATTAGCAAATCAACACCACAAGACATTAGCCAAATTATTATTACCACTAGGAATTCGCGTAGAATTATTAACTTGAGCATTACCTAAAAGTCAAAAAGAAAAAATAAAAGCTGACCTTCTTGATGGAAAAATACATATTATTGTAGGTACACATGCCCTTCTGCAAGAAGATGTTATTTTCAAAAAGCTATGATTAGTAGTAATAGATGAGCAACATAAATTTGGAGTAAAACAAAGATCTGTTTTCAAAAAATTTAATAGCCCTGATATATTACAAATGAGTGCAACGCCTATTCCAAGATCAATGGCATTAGCTTTTTTTGGAGAATTCGACGTGAGTATTATAGACGAAATGCCTGCAGGTAGAAAGCCAATTATTACAAAAATAATTTGATTAAGCGAAATGAAAAAATTAAAACCACGAATGATGGAAAAGATAAATCAAGGACAAAAAGTATTTATAGTAACTCCACTCATTGAAGAATCAGATAAACTTGAAGAAGTTAAAGCAGCTTTTACAGAATTTGAAGAAACCAAATATTTATTCAATGAAATCAAAGGGCAAATAGGACTTCTTCATGGGAAAATGAAATCCAAAGAAAAAGAAGATATAATGAATAAATTCAAAAATGGTGAAATCAAAATACTCGTATCTACAACAGTAATTGAAGTAGGAGTAGATATTCCGGAAGCAACAATTATGATTATCAAAAATGCTGAGAGATTTGGACTTTCTCAACTTCATCAGCTCAGATGAAGGATAGGAAGATCTGATATACAATCTTACTGTTTCTTAGAAACAAAGAGTAAGACAGGAGACTCTGCAAAGAGATTAAAAGCAATGGAAGATACAAACGATTGATTTAAACTCGCAGAAATAGATCTACAAACACGTGGATCTGGTGAAATATTAGGGACAATGCAATCATGAGAAGGTGATATACCTTTAGAAGTACTAGGTGATATTGGATTTCTTGAAAAGATACAAGAATGAGCAGATCGATTGTTAGAAAAGTATCCAAATTTGGAATGATTAGATCTTCTCAAAAACTATCTACAAGAGAAAATGGGAGATGTTCTTATTTAAGCCTCTTTTTTAAAGACAAGTTTTTTATAAAGTTGAAGTAATCTTACTTGAATCATAGACTGAATGTATTCTGACGAATATCAACCATTAGGATTGTAAAATAATTGAACTTTAAATTTAATTTTTTTATCATCAAATCCATCAAGAAGAACCTGTGTATACTGTTTATTCATAACAAAAGGAAATTCATTTACAATTTCAAGAATTCCTTGCATAAATATTTCAGCATCACAATGGATATCCAAAATAACATCACTTTCTAGTCTTAAAAACTCTTCAGCACTATATGTCTTAACTGCTTTTTTAAGAAAAGTAGCATTAGGAACAACAACTCTTCTCATATCAAATGTTCTAATAATAACATTTTTCATATTAATTTCTTCAATTACTCAGAAAATATCTCATTGCATTTTAAGCTGAATAATATTTCCTGTTTTATACTCATCTGTAGTATAGATAACAATTCACGAAATCATGTTAGACAAGGTTTGTCTAAAGGCAAATCACACACCAATAGTAATACCTCACATCAAAAGACCAATATTTATACCAGCAATTGTAAATGCTATATAAATAGAGATAAAACTCATACAATAAAAGACAACATCCCCTATCAGAACACCCATTTTACTGACACCTACCGTTTGTTTGAGACCAAAATTCTTTGCAATCTTATTTCTAATAAAAACAGCAATTATTTTAGAAACGAAAATTAAGACAAGAGACAAAAAGATCGCAAGCAACAAACTTATAAGTCCTTGAATAAAAGGATTATTATATAATTGTTGAAAGACAGAAACTCAAGTATTAACTACTGTTTCTCCAACTTGTTGTGTTTGTGTAACTACTCATGCTGCCATTGGCAAATATAAGAAGGATAAATATATCATAATTATACCCCCTTCTGTAGAAAAATGCAAATTTTAAACAACAAATAATTACCAAATAATAGGGTCTATACGATGAGATAACAAATAATTATTAGCTTTAGAAAAATGACTACATCAAAAAAATCCTCTATAACATGAAAATGGAGATGGATGAGCTGATTGTAACACAAGATGTCTAGTTGTGTCTATAAGTGGTAGTTTAGATTGTGCATAAGCTCCTCGTAAAAGAAAAACTAAATGTTCTTTTTCTTTAGAAAGAATTGAGATAGTAGCATCAGTGAAATATTGCCAACCTATATCTTTATGAGAATTTGGAGTATCTTTTCTAACAGTAAGCGTTGAATTTAAAAGAAGAACTCATTGCTCTGCCCATCTAGTTAGATTTCCAGAAATTGGGACAACAATTCAACAGTCCGAAACAAGCTCCTTAAAAATATTCTTTAATGATGGTGGTTGTTTAATTCAGTCTTGAACTGAGAAACAAAGTCCATGAGCCTCCCCTTCTCAATGGTAAGGATCTTGACCAAGAATCACCACTTTAACCTTATCAAAAGGAGTTAAATTAAATGCCGAAAAAATATGAGATCATGCAGGATAAACAATATGCCCTAAACGTTTTTCTTCTAGCAAAAAATTTTTTATTTTGTCAAAATAGGGTTTTGAGAATTCTTCTCATAACACAGATTTCCAAGTTTGATCAATATTTACATTTTCTACCACCATACAAGAGACAAAAAATAAAATCAATTATTAAATACAGAAATACAACACAAAAAGCAAGAAAATAAAATGATAAGATAAACTTGCAAAAACCAAGGATTTTGCTACCTAGAAAGAGAATATTTATTTTTTTCTATTTATCATGAAAATACTCTTCCAAAAACTTTCTGAAAAAGCAAAAATTCCAGCACAAGCAACAACATCAGATGCAGGATATGATCTATGTAGTACAGAATCTTATATCCTAAAAAAATGAGAAAGAAAACTATTTAAGACAAATATTGCATTAGCTATTCCTCATGGATATTATGGAAGAGTCGCTCCTCGCAGTGGTCTAGCATACAAAGCAGGGATAGATACGTTAGCATGAGTAATAGATAGTGGATATAGATGAGATTTATGAGTTATTCTGATAAATTTTGGTGATGAAGAATATAGTATTATGGAATGAGACAAAATTGCACAACTAATTATCGAGCAATGTCATGAAGCTGAACGAATTGAAAGTGAAACACTACCAGAAGCGGAAAGAGGTGAATGAGGACGAGGGTCTACTGGAAAATAATAGATTATTTTATAATCTTGGAAAGGTATTCATTTTTGTACATCACAATCATCCTATAATTTAAGGAAAGAATTTCCTTTCTCCAAGCAGAAATGGCTGATTTTAAATCAGCTTTTTCTTGTTTATCCGAAGAATCATGAAGAGAAATATATGCGTTAGTAATAAGTTGTTTCAATAATTGTTTTCTTAATTCAATATCATTTCTTTCTGGAGAAAAGTGGTATGAAACAGATGATATATCAAGATCAGATAATCAACACAAAGGGATTCAAGATATAAATGTATTTTGTCCAAAAGAAGATTCTCGAGGAGCAATATATGAACATTGTTGCTCTTGTGCAGAAACAAAAGAAAATGAAAAAACAAGAATAAACAAAGACCCTAACAATAAAGAAGATTTCATATAAACACCACCAGAATAAAAAAAGGAAAACAGAATAAGATTATGGTTGATATTACAGACTACATCAGTATAAGTAATAACATAAACATCCATTTATTATTTGCAATACAAAATGAGTTTAATCAAAACACCACAACAAATTGAAAACATTAGAAAATCTGGGAAATATTTAAATGAACTTCTTTTAAAGCTTAAAGACGCATGTAAAGCAGGAATTACTCTAATAGAACTAGAGTTTATTGCTGAGGATTATATGAAAAAAAATAATGTCAAATGAGCATTCAAAAGATATCAAGGATTCCCAGCAAATCTTTGTCTTTCTGTAAATGACTGTATTGTTCATGGAATTCCAGATGACACAGTTTTGAAAAATTGAGATCTTCTCAAAATTGATTGTGGGGTAAATTTTCAATGAGGAATTACCGACTCTGCAATAAGTATTGTAATTGGTGGAGAATATGCAAATCCACTAGGACAGAGCTTGATAAAAACAACAAAAGCAGCGCTAGACTTAGCTATTCAAGAATTACAACCAGATGCTCCATTGATACATTATGGACACACGGTAAGCAATCGTATCCACAAAGATGGATTCGCAATTATTGAACAACTTACAGGGCATGGTGTAGGAAATAAAGTACACGAAGATCCACATGTATATAATTATGCACATTCATCTATGAAAAAAATAATTTTAAAACCAGGTATGGTTCTTGCCATAGAACCAATTACAGCAATTAATTCAACACAATTTGTTGCAAAAAGATGAAATGACTGGAATCTCTACTGTAAAGGAGGAGATCTTGGATGCCAATGGGAATACACAATACTAATCACCCACTCTGGATATGAAATTTTAAGTGGAATTACAGATCCTGATTGGCTATAATATATTTTACACATAGATACTACTATGATTTTAGGTATTGATCCTGGAGTAAGAAAGTTAGGATATGCCCTTATCGAAAATGATTTAACGATCGTCGATGCAGGTATTCTCCTCCAACATCAAAAAGCACCTACAAGAACAGATCAATTTCAAAGAGTAGTTCAGATTTATGATTTCTTTGCTGATCTTATAACAAAACATTCAATAGAATGTGTAACCATGGAACAACTTTTCTTCACAAAATTTAATCAATCAAATGCCGAGTTTGTCTATGCAATTAGAGGCGC
>OFSA01000018.1_pt1 | contig 28535 bp, 19 predicted proteins | sample 1543241 | NCBI WGS metagenome assembly OFSA01 (sample SAMN05442508, study PRJEB24371) | freshwater metagenome | isolation source: Freshwater Lake | place: Canada: Niagara | collected 2012-08-09 | reverse complement strand
GGCCGCGCTCGACAATCTGCGCTATCAGGCGGCCTGTTTCCGCCGCGCCAGCGCCTCCGGCCACGCGCCACGTTTGAAGCGGGTACTGCTGCCCTGCGCCGATCTGCCGCTGGGCGCGCTGCTCGTCGAATATATCGCCGGACGCCCGCTGCACATGCCGGCGGAACTGGCGCAGATCGCGCCGGCACTGGCGGCGCTGCATAACCTGCCGCGGCCCGCGGCGGCGCATCAGCCACCGCTGCGCGACAGTGCCGATGCCGTCGCCAGCGAACTCCGCACCATCCAGGCGCAGGCGGCGTTTTTGCCCGACGCAGCCCTGTCCGCCGACAGTCAGGCGCAGCTGGCCGGGGAACTGCGCTGGGCGCAGCGCTGTGCCGCCGAGGCCGCCGGTCAGGTGCAGCCGGTGCGCCTGATCGCCACCGATACCCATCCCGGCAACTGGCTGCTGCGGCACGGTCAGGCGGTGCTGGTGGACTGGGAAAAGGGCCAGTACAGTTCGCCAGCGGTCGATCTGGCCCATGCCAGCCTCTACACCTCGACCACCTGGGACGTGGTCGCCGCCGGCGCCCCAACGCTGGCAGCCATCGCCGCGTTCTATCAGCACTGGCTGGAGGCGGCTGCGCCCGATCTGGCCACACAACTGCGGCCCTGGCTGCTGCCGCTGCGCCGTCTGGTGTGGTTACGAGCAGTCACCTGGTGCGTCAAGTGGCGGGTGGCCTCGCGGCAGGCGCGCCGTCTGGAACAGCCCAGCAGCGCCACCAGCACCGAGGACTGGTCTGCAGAACGCAGCGACGCCGCGCTGGTCGCACATGTCCAGAACCGGGTCGATCATTATCTGGACCCGGCGATCATGGCCACGGTGCGCCAGGAATGGGCACTGGGCAGTCCCTTGCAGTACCTGTAAGAATGCGCGCGTATCCGTTACCCACAACTTCGAGGAGGTCTCGTGCACCATCAACCACAGCTCACGCATCCCCTCCTGGCGCTCAGCCTGTGGCTCCTGGCGCTGCTGACCGGCACCGTCCGCGCCAGCGAGCCGGACTGGGCGACGATCGAAAAGACCGCGCGCGGCCAGACTGTGTACTGGAATAGCTGGGGCGGTGATGACAAGGTGAACGCCTACATTGCCTGGGTCGGCGAGCAGGTCCAGGCCCGCTACGGCATCACCCTGCGCCATGTCAAGGTCAGCGACATTGCCGAAACCGTGTCCCGCATTCTGGCCGAGAAGAACGCTGGTCGTCACCAGGATGGCAGCGTTGACCTGCTATGGATCAACGGCGAAAACTTCCGCGCCATGAAGGATAACGGCCTGCTGTATGGCCCGTTCACCGCGCGCCTGCCCCACTACCGGTATGTCGATACCGTCGGCAAGCCCACCACCACGGTTGACTTCACCGTGCCGGTCGAGGGTATGGAAGCGCCCTGGGGCATGGCGCAGATCGTGTTCGTCTATGACAGCGCCGTGGTCCGCGAGCCGCCAAAATCCATGGCGGCACTGCTCGCCTACGCCCAGGCGCATCCGGGCCGCTTCACCTATCCGGAGCCACCGGATTTTCTCGGTTCGACCTTTCTCAAGCAGGCACTGCTGGAGCTGAGCGAGCAGCGCGAGGCTCTGCAAAAACCGGCTACCGACGCCAATTTCGGCCCGGTCAGCGCGCCGCTGTGGCGCTGGCTGGACCAGATTCGCCCTTATCTGTGGCGACAGGGTCAGGCCTATCCGCCCAGCATGCCGGCGCTGCGGCAACTGCTGGCCGATGGCGAAATCGACATCGCCTTCAGTTTCCACCCCAATGATGCCTCAGCGGAAATCGCCAAAGGCACTCTGCCCGACACGGTGCGCACCTATGTGCTGACCGGGGGCACCATCGGCAACACTCACTTCGTCGCCATTCCCTACAACGCCCGCGCCAGGGAAGGAGCCCTGGTGGTCGCCAACGTCCTGCTCTCCCCGGAAGCCCAGGCGCGCAAGCAGGATCCGGCGGTGTGGGGCGATCTGACCGTGCTGGCGGTGGACCAGTTGCCGCCTGAGGACCAGCAGCGCTTCGCCGCGCTCAAGCCCGGTGTCGCCACGCTCAGCGCCGCGCAACTGGGCACGCCGCTGCCGGAGCCGCACCCGAGCTGGATGGAGCGGCTGGAAGCAGCCTGGCGCGCGCGCTATAGCCGCTAGCCCGGTGCAGATCGCGACATGGTGCAGCGGCAGTCTGCTGAGCGGAGCACCGGCCCTGACTCTGGCATTACTGCTGATGCCCATCAGCGCCGGGCTGACCGGTACGCTGCTGCCCGCCTTTGGTTACCTGCCGGCCATCGGCGCGACCGGGTTTTCACTGCAACCGTGGCGCACCCTGCTCGCCGAGCCGGGCTTGAGCCACGCGCTGATCCTGACCCTGTGGACCGGGGTGGCCGCGACATTGCTAGCGCTGCTGCTGACCCTGATGCTGCTCGCCGGCTGCTATCAAAGTCGCTGGCTGGCGCACATCCGGGGCAGTCTGGCGCCGCTGCTGGCCATGCCGCATGCTGCGCTGGCCCTGGGACTGGCCTTTCTGATCGCGCCAAGCGGTGGATTGGCGCGGCTGCTGTCCCCCTGGGCGACCGGCTGGGAACGACCGCCGGAACTGGGACCGTTCGGGCCACAGGATCCCTGGGGCCTGAGCCTGATCCTGGCGCTGACCCTCAAGGAAACCCCCTATCTGCTGTTCATGAGCCTGGCCGGGCTGGCGCGCTGGCCCGCCGATCATGATCTGACTGTGGCCCGCACCCTCGGCTACGGCCCGGTCAGCGCCTTCCTGAAAGTGGTGCTGCCGCAACTGTATCCGCTGATTCGCCTGCCGGTGTTCGCAGCGCTGGCCTTTGCCCTGAGCGTGGTCGATGTAGCCCTGATCATCGGTCCGAGCGCGCCGTCAACCCTGGCGGTGCAGGCGCTGCGCAGCTTCAATGATCCCGATCTGCATGCACGCCTGCCGGCGGCGGCGGCGGCCCTGCTGCTCATGGGCGTGACCGGGCTGGCGCTGCTGCTGTGGGAAGGCACCATCCAGCTGCTGGCCCGCTGCAGCCGTGCATGGCTGAGCGACGGCGGGCGCGGGGGTTGCGGTGTGCTGGCCCAGTGGCTAGCACTGGGCAGTGGTGCGCTGGCGCTGGGATTGGCAACGCTGAGCGCGCTGGGATTGCTGGTCTGGTCCTTTGCCCAGCGCTGGACCTTTCCCGAGGCCTGGCCAGCACAGTGGACCCTGGCGCATTGGCGCAGCCAGTTCGACAGCCTGACGGCGGCGACCGGTAACACGCTCAGCATCGGCGTGGCGGCGACCGGACTGGCGCTCCTGCTGGTCATAGCCTGCCTGGAGCAGGAACAGCGCCAGCGGCGTGCGGTGAGCGGACGCAGCCTGTGGCTGCTCTATCTGCCCCTGCTGGTACCGCAGGTGAGCTTTCTATTCGGGGTGCAGGTGTTGCTGGCGGGCTGGGGTCTGGAGGGTCACTGGCTGGCGCTGCTGTGGACCCATCTGCTGTTTGTACTGCCCTATGTATTTCTGTCGCTGGCTGATCCCTGGCGGGCATTCGACCAGCGCTACGCACAGAGCGCGCGGACGCTGGGCGCTGGACCGACGCGGGTGTTCTGGCGCATCAAGCTGCCGCTGCTGAGTGGTGCGGTGGCGGTAGCGGCGGCGGTGGGTTTTGCGGTCAGCGTGACGCAGTATCTGCCGACCGTGTTCGCCGGTGCGGGCCGCTACACCACCCTGACCACCGAAGCGGTCGCCCTGACTTCCGGAGCCAACCGCCGCCTGATCGGCGTTTACGCAGTAGCGCAGACGCTGTTGCCGCTGCTGGGCTTTGCTCTGGCCCTGATGCTGGCACACCGGGAGCGCCGGCGATGAATCTGGTGCTGGACCGTGTGTGCATTCACCTGGCGGAGCGGGCCCTGTTCGCGCCACTGGATCTGAACCTTGCGCCCGGCGCCATCGTGACCCTGATGGGGCCGAGCGGTTGCGGCAAATCAACCCTGCTCAGCCACCTGTGCGGCATCCTGCCAGCGCCGTTTCGCGCTATGGGCACGGTGTCTCTGGGCACGCGGCGACTGGATGGACTGCCGCCGGAACAGCGCCGCGTCGGTATTCTTTTTCAGGATGCGCTGCTGTTTCCCCATCTGAGCGTGGCGGAGAATCTGGCCTTTGGTCTGCCCTGCGGCCTGAGTCGTGACGAACGGCGGCGGCGGGTTGCCGCAGCGCTGGGCGAGGCCGATTTGACTGGGCTGGGTGAACAGGCCCCGGCAACCCTGTCCGGCGGACAACGGGCGCGCGCGGCGCTGCTGCGCACCCTGCTGGCCGAACCGGCGGCGCTGCTGCTGGATGAACCCTTCGCGAAGCTCGACACCACCCTGCGCGGACGGATGCGCAGCTTCGTGTTCACCCATGCCCGCGAGCGGGGCCTGCCCACCCTGCTGGTCACGCACGATCCGGCCGATGCCGACGCGGCGGGCGGTCCGGTGCTCAGCCTGAGCGCGCCGGCCGCTGGCCGCTAATGGCGCGCGTTCGGCGGCCCCGGTGGCAGCTCGCGAAAGGCCGGAAATGCTTCGCCGTTCTCGGCAGCATCGGTTCCGCCCATGATCTCCTCGGCCAACCGGGCAAAATCGGCCGGCTCGTCGTACAGCAACTGCTCATAGCGCAGCGGATCCCAGCACTCGATGCGGTTGGCATAGGCGAGCAGGATCACGGCTTCGCTGATACCGGCATAGTCGAGCAGTCGGCGCGGCAACAGCAGCCGACCGCTGCCGTCCAGCTCCAGTTCGGTTGCGCCACGATGGAAATAGCGGACGAAATCGCGGTTCTTCTTCACGTACAGGTTGAGACGGTTGAGCTCGGCGCTGATGCGCTGCCACTCGGTGAACGGATACAGCACCAGATGCGGCTCAAAGCCACGATTGACCACCAGCCGCCCCGCTGCCGCCGCTGGCAACTGCTTGCGCAGCGCAGCCGGCAAGGCGATGCGCGCCTTGCTATCCAAGCGGCATTCAAATTCACCGAGCAGCACGGTCATCACTCAATCAGGACCGAGGCTGCAGCCCTGGTAAAACTGATAGTCATTACGCCCACCCTGTTTAGCGCGATACAAGGCCTGATCCGCACACTCGACCAACCCGTTCAGATCGCCAGCATCATCGGGAAACAGCGCGATGCCGACACTGGCGCTGATGAGAATTTCGTGACCCAACAGCAGAAAAGGCCGCTTCAGGATCTCCAGAATCTGAGCCGCCACACGCTGCACCCCGGCGAATCCCGCCAGACCGGTCAGGGCAATGATGAACTCGTCACCGCCCAGCCGCGCCACGCAATCACTGGAACGCACGCAGGCCTGCAGACGCCGTGCCACCTCGTACAGCAGACGATCGCCGGCGGCATGGCCGTACTGATCATTGACCGGCTTGAAGCGATCCAGATCAATGAACAATACCGCCACGCGCTGATCACCGCAGCAGGCATGTTCAATGGCGCGCCGCAGCTGTTCGATGAACGCGGCGCGATTGGCCAGCCCGGTCAGGGCATCGTGACTGGCCAGATATTCCAGACGCTGCTCGGCCTGCTTGCGGGTGGTGATATCGCTGAAAATGGCCATGTACTGGCTTGGACGGTTATGCGCGTCGCGAATCGCCGCGATACGCAGCCAGGCCGGATAGGTCGAACCGTCCTTGCGATGGGTCCAGATCTCGCCCTGCCACTCGCCGCGCGCGTACAACTCGCCCAGCATGCGCGCGTAGAAATCCGGCTCCTCGCGCCAGTGAAACAGGCCGTGGCAACTGCGCCCGCGCATTTCCTCGGTGGTGAAGCCAGTGATTGCGCTAAAGGCCGGATTGACCTTGAGGATGGTATGCGCCGGATCGTTGGCAGCCACCACGATACCCTCGGGGCTGAACTCCAGAGCCTTGGCAGCCAGCGAACGCTCGGTCTCGTGACGCCGCTGCGTGCTGATATCGTGAAACACGGTCACCGCACCGACCAGCTGCTCGCCCTCGTACAGCGGGTTGACCCGGTAGGCCACGGTGACCGGGTGGCCCTCGCGATGCCAGAACAGACTCTCGTCGCTGCGATAATGCACACCCAGCCGGGCGCTCTGCCGCAATGGACACTGCTCGGGTGCCAGCGGCGCATCGCCCGCAGTGTTCTTGAACAGCACGCCGATATCACTGCCCAGCAGTTCCGCCGCGCTCCAGCCGAGCATCTGTTCAGCCTCGGCGTTCATGAAATGCAGGCGGGCCTCGGTATCGATCACCAGCAGGCCCTCGCTGAGCTGCGCGGTGATATCGCGCAGGCGCTGCTCACTGCGCCGCAACTCGCGCACGCTGCGAGTCCGCCCCAGAGCAGCCGCAGCACGGATACGCAACAGCGCCGCCTGCGCCGGCCAGACCAGGCCATCACTAGCCCCAGCCGCGAAGGCCGCCTCCAGCAGGGCCGGATCATCACTCGCGCCCAGCACCAGCACGGCGGCATCCCGCATCCGGGCATCGGCACGCAGCCGTCGGCACAGGGCCAGACCCTCGCCATCTGGCAACTGCGCGGCCAGCACAAACAAAACCGGCTCGACAGGCATCGGCGTCACTGTCGCACCGTTCAGGATCATCCGCTCCACCTCGGCGATGCTGCCGGCTTCGCGCACTCCGCCCGGCAATAACCCCTCCAGCAACGCCGCTTGGGCGCGGCGCGCCGTCTGTGACGGCTCGACAATCAGCACCACCTGCTCAGCGGTATCCCGCGCGGCTGGGCGGAAATCGTCGTCCTCATACTTCTGCATCCCACTCCTCCGGTGATTGCTCTTTACGCATCACTTATATTTTTAGTGCATGTGTTCTTGAATATGACATTTGCAAACTTAACTCAGCTTCAATCGCGACGCTTCGCCTGGCCTGTCAAGGCTGGGCATGCAGCGCACGGCAACCAATGGACACTACCGCCGGCTTTCAGCCACGATCAAGGCGCTCAATATTTCCTTATCAGCGCCAGTCGTCTTTCCTTATCATGGCGTCATTCGTCTGCTCGGCACCGGCTGGCCACGAACCCTTCCCGCCCATCCCGTCACAGTGAATATGCCCCATGAACTGCATGCCAAGACTCCTGCTCACCTGGCTGTTAGCCGCTCTGCTTGTCACGGTGCTGCCTGCGGGTGCCGCTACCGAGCAGCCTAAAAACTCCAACCAGCGCAAAATCGCCCTGGTGATGAAGGCCCTGTCGAATCCGTTCTTCTTCAAGATGGAAGCCGGCGCCAAGGCCTACGCCAGCGAACACGGGCTGAGTCTGGAAGTGTTCGGCACCGAGATGGAAACCGACATCGAACATCAGGCCGGCATCATCAACAACCTGATCGCGCGCAGCTATGGCGCCATCGTCATTGCCCCGGCCGACTCGCGCAAGCTGGTCCCGATCCTCAACAAGGCCGCCAGCCAGGGCATCGTCATCATCAATATCGACAACCCGCTTGATCAGGACGCCCAAGCTCAGTATGGCATCTCCATTCCATTTGTCGGCTCCGACAATGCCAAAGGCGCGGCATTGGTGGGCAACTACATCCGCACCAAGCTCAAAGGCAAGGGCAAGGTGCTGGTGATCGAGGGGATTCGCGGCGCCAAAAACAGCGAGCTGCGCAAGACCGGCTTCATCCAGGCGCTCACCAGTGGCAACGCCATCGAAGTCATCGATACCGTCAGCGGCAACTGGCAAACCGAGGATGCCTTCACCGCGATATCAGCGCTGCTGGAAAAAAACAGGGATATCAATGCCATTTTCTGCGCCAATGATCAGATGGCGCTCGGCGCGTTGCGGGCGCTCGACCTGCGCCAGCTCACCGGCAAGGTCTGGGTCGCCGGGTACGACAACATCGATGAAGTTCATAACGAACTGCGCAATGGCCGCATGCACGCCACCGTCGAACAGCATCCCGAGCTGATGGGGCGCCATGGCGTCGAACTCGCCCACCGCTCCATGCAGGGGCAGAAAATTCCCACATATCAGGAGACCCCGCTGGATCTGATCGCCCATGAAAGCTTTGGCAAGCGCATCGCCCTGGCGCTGTCGGATTCGCAAAATCCCTTCTTCACCAGCCTGCTACAGGGGGCTCGCACCCAGGCAACCCTGCACGGCGTCGAATTGAGCGAAGCCGACGCCAGCAATGACGATGCCCAGCAGCTGGTAGCGCTACGCGGCTTTGTCGATAGCCACGTCGATCTGCTGATCGTCAATCCGACCAACGCCCAGGCGGTACGCCCCGGCATCGAGCTGGCCAATCGCGCGCGGATTCCGGTCATCACTGTCGATCGTCAGGCCGATGGCGGCCGGGTACTGGCCCATGTCGCGTCCGACAACATCGCCGGCGGCCGGCTGGCGGGCGCCTATCTGGCCAGTCGCCTGGACAGCGGTGGTACCCTAGCCGAATTTGAAGGCATTCCTGGCACCTCAGCCAGCTACGAGCGCGGCAAGGGATTCAACGAGGCCTTGGCCCGCAACCCCAAGCTGAACGTGGCGGTGCGCGAGGTGGCCAACTTCGACCGGGACAGCGCCCGCGACAGCATGGCGCGCCTGCTCGCAGAAGGCCGCCAGTTCGATGCCATCTTCGCGCATAATGACAACATGATCCTGGGCGTCATGGATGCACTGCAAAAGGCCAAGCCAGCCCACTACCCGCTGCTGGTCGGTTTCGATGCCATCCCCGAGGCGCGTCAGGCGGTGCGCGATGGGCAAATCAGTGCCACCATCGCCCAGAAACCCGAGCGGATGGGTGCGCTCGCCGTGGATCTGGCGGTCGCCGCCCTGCGACAGGAAACAGTGCCGGCCAATGTCCTGGTGGAACTGGACCTGATCACTGCCAGCGGCCGCTAGGCGCCATCGCGACCGGCGCGACGGCCCGATTCCTTGCAACCCGTAGCGAAGCTGCCATGTTCAGCACTGTCAAAACGCGCTTTCTCCTGATGGCCGGCCTGCTGTTCGTGCTGTTTGGCGGCAGCTATGTGGGCGTGGTCCTGTTTCTGGATGAGCTGTCCTCCAGCGCCCGCCGCGGCGAGCTGGCCACCCAGACCGACCGCGACATCCGCAACCTCGAACGGCGCTTTTGGGAAGTGCGTTTCTGGGAACAATCGGCGCTGTCGCAAAATCGCCCCGATGCTGAACAGCGCTTCGCCGTGCTACTCAACGAGGCCAAGGCCAGCATTCGCCAGCTCGACCCGCGCATTTCCGAGCTGCTGCCGCGCCATACCCTGGAACAGATCAACACCCTGCTGACTGATTACGAAAACGTCTTCAGCCAGCTCACCCAGCTCAAGACCCAGCAGCGCCTGAACAAGACCCGCTTCGATTCCAACTATCAGGTATTGGCCTCGACGCTGTTTTTCATCCCCGAGGCCAATGCTCTGTACAAACCGCTGTTCAACGTCAACCGCTTTCAGGAAGGCTATTTTTTCACCCGATCGCAGATCAAGTACGACAGCCTGAACCTGGCCTTTGACTCGCTGCTGCGTGAAATCGAACGCTCACCACTGCGCAATGACACCCGGCTCGACTCCTATATCACGCGCTACCAGGAGATGTTGCGCAGCGACTTCAGCCTGGACGAACAGATCCACGCCCTCAACAACCAGTTCGACGGCCTGACCCGCAATCTGGTGCTGCTGCTATCGAATGTCTCCGCTCAGGCCATTACTGCCTATCAGCAGGAAGGACAGGCCAGCCAGGCGATCCGCGCCCATATCCAGAATGCGCTGCTGGTGTTCGCGCTGGTCATGTTCACCCTGTTTGGCCTGCTGATGCACTCGATGGCGCGCAAGATCGTCTGGCCGATCCGCGATATTTCCGAGGTTGCCCGGCAGGTGCAGTCCGGGCAGATGGGCACGCGCTTCATCTCCGGCAACAATGATGAAATCGCCCAGCTCGGCTTTGCCATCAACCAGATGCTCGACACCATCGAAAAGAACAACGTGCGCCTGACCGCCTACCAGAATAATTTGGAAAAGCTGGTCGAGGCGCGCACCCAGGAGCTGCAGCAGGCCAAGGAAGCCGCCGACGCTGCCAACCGCGCCAAGAGCGAATTCCTGGCCAACATGAGCCACGAGATTCGCACGCCGATGAACGCCATTGTGGGCATGGCCGACCTGCTCGCCGAGACGCAACTGACCCGTGAGCAGCGCAATTATCTGGACGTGTTCAAGAACGCCGGCGAGAACCTGCTGGTGCTGATCGAGGACATTCTCGATCTGTCCAAGATCGAGGCCGACAAGCTGGTTCTCAACCACGAAGCCTTCGACCTGGAGGCGCTGCTCAACAAGCAGATCGATCTGATGGCGGTGCGGGCGCTGAAAAAGGGCCTGGAGCCGATTTTGCGCATTGATCCGAACGTGCCGCTGCGCGTCGAGGGCGATTCCCACCGCCTCCATCAGGTGCTCACCAACCTGGTCGGCAACGCCATCAAGTTCACCGAACACGGTCAGGTCACGGTCACGGTCGAGAATAATCCCGAGCAGCCCGCGCCCGGGTATCTGCGCTTTGCGGTCAATGACACCGGTATCGGCATCGCGCCGGACAAGCAGGAGCAGATCTTCCAGGCCTTCACCCAAGCTGACGGCGCGATCACCCGCAAGTACGGCGGCACCGGACTGGGCCTGACCATCAGCAAGCGGCTGGTGGAGCTGATGGGCGGGCAATTGTGGCTGGAAAGCCAGCCCGGCCAGGGCAGTACCTTCTATTTTACGGTGCGCCTGGATATCGCCGTGATCAACGACATGCTGCCGCTGGCGCCTTCATTGCCCGGCTGGCGGGTGCTGGTGGTGGATGATGTGGCGCTCAACCGGCAACTGGTCAGCGAACTGCTGGCCAACACCGGGGCACGCCTGACGCAGGCCGCGACTATCGATGAAGCCATCGAACTGCTACGCCAGCAGCACGAAGCCAACCGTCCCTGCCAGTTGCTGCTGCTGGATTCGCGCATGCCCGACGGGCGCGGTCTGGATCTGCTCGACCATCTGGCGCGGGAATCGGCCTATGCCAGCCTGCCGGTGATCCTGCTCAGCATGGGCGAACCCCGCTGCTACGAGCTGGCCGAGGCCGGTCAGGGCCGCATCGCCTGCCTGATGAAGCCGATCAAGCGTCAGGTGCTGTGGGACGCCGTTAACCAGCTGCTGGGCTATGCCGGCCGCGATCGACGCACCGATCCGCGCCCACGCACCCGCATCAGCCATTTCCTGACCGGACAGCCGGGTGAGGATGGTCTATCGATCCTGATCGCCGATGATTCGCGCGACAATATCATGCTGATCCGCGCCTACCTTAAGCACACCCCCCATCGGCTGGACGTGGCGGAAAACGGCGCCGAAGCGGTGGCGTTATTCCAGCGCAATCGCTATGACCTGGTCCTGATGGATGTGCAGATGCCGGTGATGGATGGCTATACCGCCACCGGGCAGATCCGCGCCTGGGAACGCGAACATGATTACCCACCGGTACCGGTCGTGGCGCTGACCGCCAATGCCCTCAAGGAAGACGAGCAGCGCAGCCTGGATGCCGGCTGCACCGGGCACCTGACCAAGCCAATCCGCAAGGGCATGTTCCTGGCGGCCCTGCAGCACTACATGCGGCCACCGCTGGCCTGAGCGCAGGCCGGCTCAAGCGTCGGCGCGGCGTCGGCGCCGCTCTGGCTATAGGCGACGCCCGCCACCACCAACCCGATGGCCGCGCCCTGCGCCAGACTCAGCGTCTCACCCAGCAGCAGCCAGCCAAAGCCAGCGCCGAATACCGGAATCAGGCTGGAATAGACCGCCACCCGGCTGGCCGGCAGCAGTGCCAGGGCACGGTTGTAGCAGAAATAGGCCAGCACACTGACCACCGCCCCCAGATAGAACACCGCCAGCAGCGCCGGCCTATCGACTGCCGCATTGAAGGTAGTCCACGGCAGCAGCGGCAGATACAGCGCGCTGCCGATGAAGGCTTGCAACGCGGTCAGGAACAGCGCCGAATAATGGCTGCTGAGATGTTTCACTGCCAGGGTGTAACCGACCGCGCACAGCATCGCCAGCCCTTCGAGCAGGTTGCCCAGCCAGGGTTGGGGCGCCAGCGCGGTCTGTTCACCGCTAGCGGTCAGCAGGACCACCCCAGCCACTGACACCAGCATGCCCGCGTACAGCCGGGCCGGCACTCGTTCGTGCAACAGCAGTTGTGCCGCAACGGTGACGCTCAGCGGCAGGAGGGCGATGATGGTCGCTGCCGCTGCGCTGGAGGTGAAACGCAGAGCATGGGTTTCAAACAGGAAGTACAGGACCGGCTCGAACAGCACCATCAGCAGCAGCCATTTCCAGTCGCCGGGACGGTAGTGCAATGGCCCAAAAGAGCGGCGTAGGCCCAGGAAAACGACACTGGCGATCAGCAGTCGGGCAAAAGTCACCAGCAGCGGATCGTACACCGCGACCGCCAGTTTCATGGCCGCGAAGGAACTGCCCCAGATCAGCATGGCGACCAGCAGCAGAAATACGGCATGTTGCAACATGGGCTTGGTTTTCATGGGCATGGGCAGATACGGAGACCGGCTGCTGGGAAAGGCGCCGATTCTAGCGCGCTTTTATCCTGCCCACGCATCCAGATGCGACAGTCTGCGTCCAGCCTGCCTCGTCCATGTTAGAATCATCCTTGATTCTCTTATGGTGGTGCTTGCCGCCATCGTGACCGGCCAGCCTTGCTGGCCCTGTCCTCCCACACTGGGACCATGACCACCGGCCTCACCGGCCCTTGTGCAGCTTTTCAGGCTAAACGGATCTGTTGTGCTCGTAAAAAAACAATACACACGCGATGCACACGGGAATTCCGCGCCCACAGGCTCGGATCCAGGCCCTTGCTCTACGCGTCGGCGGCGCCTGAGTGCATTCCTGGCTGCGCTGATCCTGATTCTGGAGCTTCCCGCACCGCTCGCTCAGGAACTGATCGCCAATCCGGCATTGCCGAGCACGCCGGTGGATCGCAATCAGGTGCGGCTGTATTTCACCATGCGCCTGAAACTCTGGGACAGCCGCATACCCCTGACGGTGTTCGTCCTGCCTGACCAGCATCCCCTGCATGAACAGTTCGCCAAGAGCGTCCTCGGTCTGTTTCCCTACCAGTTGCGGCAGGTCTGGGACCGCCAGTTGTTCTCCGGAACCGGCCAGGCCCCGATCACCGTCAACAGTGAGCAGGACATGATCGAGCGGGTCGCAACCACGCCCGGAGCCATTGGCTATGCCGCATCCGGGATCTCTCATCCACAGGTGCAGACCCTGGAGATCCGTTGACATGCGCACCGGATCAATCCTATTGACCATCACCCTGCTGTCCGTGCTCGGCCTGGGCAGCGCGCGCGCCGATGAAGCCCCTTGGCTGGACACCCTGCAGGTGCATGGTTTCGCCAGCCAGGCCGCCGTGCAGACCAGCGATAATCACTTCTTCGGTGACAGCGACGATCAGTTTTCGCTGGACTTCACCGAACTGGGTATCAACGCCTCGCTGCAGCCGCAATCCTGGCTGCTGCTGTCTGGCCAGTTGCTGTCCCGGCGCGCCGGCGAGATGTACGATGGCAGCCCGACCATTGACTATGCGCTGGCCGATATCACCTTCGCTGCCACCCCTGATTACCTGCTGGATTTGCGCGTCGGGCGCATCAAGAATCCGCTCGGGCTGTACAACGAAACCCGCGATGTGCCCTTCACCCATCCGGGCATCTTCCTGCCCCAGGTGGTCTATTACGACCGGGTGCGCAACCTGATGCTCGCCTCCGATGGCATGATGCTCCATGGCGAACTGTATGGTGATGCCGGCACGTTCACATTCACCCTCGGCGGTGGCCAGTCCGTCATGGACGAAAACGTCGAGTGGACCTACCTCGGCTATGACTTCGACGGCGAACTGAAACCGGATGGCAATACCGGGATTGCCAGCTTCTGGTACACGCTGCCGGGTGATCAGCTCAAATTCGGCCTGAGCGGCGCGGCCTTGTCCATGCATTTCAACCCCGGCCCGTATTCGCCACTCAGTAATGGCACCACCGAGCTCCTCTACTGGATCGCCTCCATCCAGTACGACACCGAGGACTGGACCCTATCAGCCGAGTATGCAGGTGAACCACTCGAATGGCAGGGCTATGGACCCTTTTTCATGAATCGCAAGGGTACCGCCGAAGGCTATTATCTGCAGGGACTCTACCGGATCCGTCCCGATATCCAACTGATGCTGCGCTACGAGGAAGGCTTCGCCGACCGCAACAACCGCGAGGGCACGCCACCACCAGGCGTTACCGCGGGCCTGCTGCCACCCTACGCCAACTTCTCCAAAATCTGGACCGCCGGGCTGCGCTGGGACATCGACCGCAACTGGATGCTGCGCGTCGAGTACCAGCGTCACCACGGAACCTTCGTGCTATCGTCCCGGGAAAATCTCGATCCTGGCCAGTTGCGTGAGGACTGGGATCTGTTCGCCATCCAGGCCGCGTTTCGCTTCTAAAAGGCAGCGCCATGGACCCTCATCACCCGTTGTCTTCGCCGGTGCGCTATCTAAGCCTGCGCTGGAAAACGCTGATCCTGCTCAGCGTCGTGCTGGTGCTGGTCAATACCGCGCTGGCGCTGCTGGCCTACCGGCAATCAGCGCGGCAGTTCGATCAGCAGCAGGCGCAACTGCGCGAGCAGCACATCCGTCAGTTTCGTTCCCTGTTCGATGAGGGCTATCGGCAGATGTCGCGGCTGGCCAACATCGTGCCACTGCTGGGCTCCTATCATCCAGCCCCGGATCTCAATGCCCGCCTGCGCCAGGCAGTAGGCGCCAACGGCTATATGCTCGATCTGGAATGGGATATCCGCTCGGTGCACTGGCTCCCGGCCACCGGCCAGCTCACCCTGCTGTGGCCACCTGAAGCGCCGCCGCTGCCGATCACAGTCGCTGAGCAATTGCGCGCGGCGACCGAGCACACCACCACTCTGCTGTCCTGTGACGAGGACTGTCGCCAATATTTGGCTTCGCCCCTGCTCTGGGAAAGCCATTTTGCCGGTACCCTGCTCCTCAGCCGCTCACTGGCCGATATGCTGCTGGCCTTCCAGGCGCTGACGGGTGTCGATGTTGCCATAGTCAATACCCAGATTGCCGCCACCCGACCCGCGCCGGCGGACTGGATGCAGCGCCGCTTCCCAGCCGTCACACATCGTGAACAACTGCAACTGATTCTGGTAGAGACTGGACTGACCCAGCAGCTACTCGCGCCCGGTGATAGCCCGCACTGGGTGACCGTCGGCGCGCAGACCTTTGAGCTGTCGCGCCTCGCTACCCTGGCGACCGGCGTCGATGCCCTGGCCATCACTGAAGTCACCGCCCAGCGTCAGGCTATCGCCCAGGCAACCCGCAACAGCTTCCTGATCGGCCTGCTCGGGCTGGCGCTCTCGGAAACCCTGCTGCTGCTGCTGCTGCGCAAACCGCTATCCCGGCTGCGCCGCCTGGCCGAACTGCTGCCGCTGCTCGCTGAAAACCGCCATGTCGAACTGCGCACCCGGCTGCCGCTGCTGGGCCGTTCGCCCCTGCATCGGGACGAAATGGACCTGCTGGTCGATACGGTTGGCAATCTGACCACGCGCATGCAACAGCTCCAGCAAGACCGCGAAGAGGCCGAAAGCCGCCTGCTGTGGCTGGCCGATCACGACCCGCTGACCACGCTGGCCAACCGCCGGCGCTTCAACGACGATTTCAGCCGGGTGATTGATCAGGCCCTGCGCTATAACCACTCGGGCGCGCTGCTGTTTTTCGATCTCGACCAGTTCAAGGATGTCAACGACCTCAGCGGTCACAGTATCGGCGACCAACTGCTGATCCAGATCGCCAGCCAGCTGCAGCAGATCGTGCGCAAAAGCGACCTGCTAGCGCGCTTTGGCGGCGACGAATTCGCGCTGGCCATCCCGGAATCGAGCGTCGAGCAGGCCATCGTCACTGCCGAGCGCGTGCAGGAGGCGGTGCGCGCCATCGTGCTGCACAGCCACGGCCGGCGGCATCAGGTATCCGCGAGCATCGGCATCGCCCTGTTTCCGCTCCACGGTGAACAGCCTCAGCAGGTACTGGCCAACGCCGATCTGGCCATGTACCAGGCCAAGGCCAAGGGCCGTGGCGTCTGGCACCTGTTCTCCGACGATGAACAGGCCCGCGAGCAGGCCGCCAGCCGCGTGCTGTGGAAACAGAAAATCGCCGATGCCCTGGCCGAGAACCGCTTCGAGTTGTACGGCCAGCCGATCCTGCACATCCCCACTCAGCGCGTGACCCGCATGGAGGCGCTGCTGCGGATGCGCGAAGCCGATGGCACGCTGGTCTATCCTGACCGGTTCATCCCGATCGCCGAGCATACCGGCCAGATTCGGGCCATCGATCACTGGGTGCTGGCGCGGGCGGTCGCCTTGATGCATGAGCAGCCGGAACTCTGCCTGTCAGTCAATCTGTCCGCCGGCGCCCTGGAAGATCCCTCGCTGCTGCCGGACATCGAAGCCCAGTTGCGCGACCAGAATGTCGTCGCGGCGCGGGTGACCTTTGAAATCACCGAAACCGTCGCCATCAACAACCTGCAGGATGCCATCCGGCTGATGCACAGCATTCGCCAACTCGGCTGCCGCTTCGCCCTGGACGATTTCGGCAGCGGTTTTGCGTCCTATGCCTATCTACGTCAGTTGCCGATCGATGATGTGAAAATCGATGGGGCCTTCATTCGCGAACTGGCAGCGAATCGCGAAGACCAGATCTTCGTTAAGTCGATCACCGACATTGCCCACGGCATGGGCAAGCGGGTCGTCGCCGAGTTTGTTGAGAACGAAGAGATTCTGCGCATCCTCGGTGAGATCGGCGTTGACTACGCCCAGGGCTACCACATTGGCCGGCCGGCGCCGCTGTCAACAGCCAAGGTTCATGGTGCCTTGACCGGTGCCGGCGGTGGACTGCCGGCTGTCTGACCCAGGCCACGCGCCACGGTGCTGTTGCCGAGAAAGCCGAAGATCGCCGCCGCCGCGGGCAGCGAGTTATTGGCCTCGCCGCCTTCGACCAGCACGTTTGGCACTTTTACCGCCTCGGGATGGGCGGCGATAAAGGCCAGCACGTCCTTGACCATCGCCAACTGATAGGTCAGTTCGCGGCCGAGCACACCGGCCTGCGCCTGCTGGCCAGCGGCGATTTCCTGCAGGCGCAGCTTTTCACCTTCACCACGCAATTGCGCTGCAGTGCGATCCTGCTTGGCCACCTCGACCTGAATTTCGGCGCGCACCAGTTCTGACTGCTGCTCGGCGGTGGAGCGGGCCTTTTCGGTCTTGATGCGCTCTTCCTGCGCCTGCTGCTCCTTCTGGAAGGTCGTCGTCATCTGCTGCGCCAACTGTTCGCGCTTGCGTGCCAGCAGCAGTTCCGGCGGCAGCGCCGGATCACCAAAGCGCACCTCACGCACCGAAACCCCCGCGTTGCGCGCCTCGGGAATCAGGGCTTCCAGCACTGCCTGCTCCAGTTGCGGCCGCTTGTCCTGCAGATCCAGCACCCGATGCACACTCTGGGTGACATCGCCGCCCCGGGCATCGACCGGCGCCACATAGGAACCGGTGACGTTGCGCACGATGCTGCGCACCGTCGGGGTCATGATCTTGTCCTCGACTGCCTGCAGATCACCGACCGAGGCAACCACAAAGGGCGCATCCTCCGGCGTCACCTGAGCCAGCACGCGCAGATCCTGCGGAATTTCCCAGCCTTCAACCCGCAGCAGCACGGCGACATCGGCGGCATTCTGCGGCGTCACCACATCCTCGCGCTCGGCGGTCTGTTCAATCTGGCCATTCTGATTCAGGGTCAGATTGATGCGCCGCTTGACGTAGCCGCCCTGGTATTGCCAGGTCTGGATGCGGGTATCGACCAGCGCCACTTCATAGGCGCGCTTGTTGAGGTAGTAGGTGCCCGGCAGCAGCGGCTCGCTCCACACCCCGCGACAGCCACGCGGCACCAAGGGCACTGACGACTTTTCGGTGCGCTCATCGTGGATCGGCTGGCAATTCTCGGCTGGAATCTCGCGGACGTTGGCTTTGACCACTGCGACAAAACCCGCCGGCACCGAGGTCGCGCGCAGTGCCTCACCCTTGGCCTGCACCTCGAACAGATACTGATTGAGGCGATAGCGCCCGGGCTTGAGCACAGTCAGTTGTGGGCCCTTCTGCCCCTGGCCCTGGTTGAGGAAAAAGTCGGCATCAAGCATGCGCTGCTCATCGCGCCAGGCGTCGGCGAGAAACTGATCCGGGCGCAGCGGCAACCCATCACGGGCGACCAGATAGCCGTAGTGGCCCTCGGGAACCTCGGTCACCGGTAACTGCTCGACCTCATAGAGCAGATTCAACAGCGGCTTGAAGTTAAAGCCGGGACCGAGGATTTCCGCCTGCGGACCAGCCTCGCCGGACATGGCGATGATATGGCCCGACGGCAACTGCTTAACGCCATAGATCAGCTTCAGATGGCCGACCTTGTCCTGATCGATGATGACAAAGGAGGTCGCCAGCACCATGAACACCGCCGCCAGCGACAGCGCGACGCGGATTCCGCTGCGCAGCCAGCCGAGGGTGATGAGCTGGCCACCGCGCGTGGTTCGGGTTTCGGGAACGAAGCGCGGTGTGAAAATCGCGCCGAGTATAAACAGCAGAATCAGCAGCAGAAGGGTCATGGACAGCCTCTCACGGTTCGCCGCAGCGAGTCGCTGTTCAGCGTTGCAGGGATTGGTTAGAGTCTAGCGCCTGTTCCATGATCTGATACCGCGATGCCTGACCTTCCCGTGCCTACGCTTGCCGACCCGTCCCGCTGGCAGTTCTGGATTGACCGTGGCGGTACCTTCACCGATATCGTTGCCCGCCGCCCCGACGGCCAGTTGGTGACCCATAAGCTGCTCTCGGACAATCCCGAGCATTACGCCGATGCGGCCCTGCACGGCATTCGCCAGTTGCTCGGCCTGTCCTTGCACCAGCCAATTCCCGCCGAATGCATCGCGGCGGTGAAAATGGGCACCACCGTCGCCACCAATGCCCTATTGGAACGCAAGGGCGACCGTACTTTGCTGCTGATCACCCGGGGTTTTCGCGACGCCCTGCGCATCGGCTATCAGAATCGGCCCAGGCTATTCGCCCGCCATATCGTGCTGCCGGAGCTGTTGTACGAGCGGGTCGCGGAAGTGAGCGAGCGGGTCACGGCGCACGGCGACATTATCATCCCCTTCGATGCCGACAGCACCCGCGCGGCGCTGATCGACGCTTACCAGGCCGGTATCCGCGCCGTCGCCATTGTGTTCATGCACGGCTATCGCTACCCGGATCACGAGCGGCGAGCAGCGCAACTGGCACGCGCCATGGGCTTCACTCAGATTTCCACCTCGCATCAGGTCAGCCCGCTGATGAAGCTGGTCGGGCGCGGCGACACCACCGTAGTGGACGCCTATCTATCGCCGATTCTGCGCCGCTACGTGGATCGAGTGGCCGGCGAACTGGGCGATGCGCGGCTGCTGTTCATGCAATCCAATGGTGGTCTGGCCGATGCCCGTCATTTTCAGGGCAAGGACAGCGTTCTGTCTGGCCCAGCCGGCGGCATCGTCGGCGCCGCCCGCAGCGCTGCCCGCGCCGGCTTCGACCGGATCATCACCTTCGACATGGGCGGCACATCCACCGATGTCGCCCACTACGCCGGTGCATACGAACGCACCTTCGAAACCCTGGTCGCCGGTGTGCGGCTGCATGCACCGATGCTGCATATCCATACCGTGGCGGCGGGCGGTGGTTCGATCTGCCGCTTTGATGGCAGCCGGCTGCGAGTCGGACCGGAATCCGCCGGTGCCAACCCCGGTCCGGCCTGCTACCGGCGCGGCGGGCCGCTGACCGTGACCGACTGCAACCTGCTTCTCGGGCGGATTCAACCGGCATTCTTCCCACATGTATTCGGCTCCACTCAGGATCAGGCACTGGACCGGGCAACAGTCATCGACCGCTTCGCAGCGCTGGTCGCCGGGATTCAGGCCGCAACCGGCACGCTGCATACGCCAACGGCACTGGCCGAGGGCTTCCTGAATATCGCCGTCGACAACATGGCGAACGCCATCAAGCAGATTTCCACCCAGCGCGGTTACGATGTGACCGAATATACCCTGTGCTGCTTCGGCGGTGCCGGCGGCCAGCACGCCTGCGCGGTGGCCGATGCGCTGGGTATGTCAACCGTCTTCATTCATCCCTTCGCCGGGGTATTGTCGGCCTACGGCATGGGGCTGGCCGACGCCCGGCTGTTGCGGGAACAGGCGATCGAAGCGCCGCTGAGCGCCGCACTTTTGCCAACCCTGGAAAGGGTATTCGCCAAACTGGAACAGGCCGGCCGGACGGAAATGGCAGCGCAGGACATTCCCGCCGCGCACATCCGCAGCGCCCGTACCGTTCGCCTGCGCTACGCCAACAGCGATAGCGCTCTGAGCATCACCGCCGATGAGCTGAGCACCCTGCAGGCACGCTTTGAAAGCGCTCACCGGCAGCGCTATGGTTTTCTCATGCCGGACAAGGCATTGATCGTACAGGCAGCGCTGCTTGAGGTGATCGGCGGTGGCTTCGATATCGGCCACGCCGATGCGCCTGAACCGGCTGGCCCTGTGCCAGAATCCAAGGCGGCATCATCAACCCCGCAACCCATCACGACGGTCCCGGTGCATATTGCGGGTCGCGACCATGATGCGCCCCTGTACCGGCGTGACCAGTTGCGCCCCGGCGATCGCATCCCCGGTCCCGCCATCCTGAGTGAAACCGGCGCTACGACGCTGATCGAACCCGGCTGGCAGGCCGAGATCACGGCGCGGCACGATCTGGTGCTGACGCGGCATGAACCCCGCGCCCGACGGGTAGCGGTCGGGACCGCAGTGGACCCTATTTTGCTGGAGGTGTTCAACAACCGGTTCATGGCCATCGCTGAACAGATGGGCGTGACCCTGGCCAATACCGCGCATTCGGTCAACATCAAGGAACGGCTGGATTTTTCCTGCGCGCTGTTCGACCGGCACGGTCAACTGATCGCCAACGCCCCGCACATTCCGGTGCATCTTGGTTCGATGGGCGAAGCGGTGCAGGCGCTCATTCAGGCACGGGGCAACCGGTTCCAGCCTGGCGATGTCTACGCCAGCAACGCGCCCTACAGCGGTGGGACGCATCTACCGGACATCACGGTCATCACCCCGGTTTTCGATGCACAAGGGGAACAGGTCTTGTTCTACGTCGCCTCGCGCGGCCATCACGCCGATATCGGCGGCATTTCGCCCGGCTCGATGCCGCCAGACAGCGTGAGCATCGATCAGGAAGGCGTGTTGCTGGACAATTTTCCACTGGTGATGGGCGGGCGGTTCTGCGAGTGGGAACTGCTCGAACAGTTAAACCGGGGGCCCTGGCCGGTGCGCAACCCGCAGCAAAATCTCGCCGACCTGCAGGCCCAGATTGCCGCTAACGAAAAGGGTGTGCAGGAACTGCGGCAGATGGTGGCGCAGTTCGGATTGCCGGTGGTCCACGCCTACATGGGCCACGTCCAGGACAACGCCGCCGAACAGGTGTGCCGGGCGCTGGGCCGGCTGCAGGATGGCGCGTTCACCTACGAGATGGACAACGGCGCGGCCATCCGGGTTGCCATCACCCTGGATCGGGAACGACGTTCGGCCCGCATCGACTTCACCGGCACCTCGCCGCAACAGGCCAGCAATTTCAACGCCCCGCGCGCGGTGGCTCTGGCAGCGGTGCTGTATGTATTTCGCACTCTGGTGGACGACGACATCCCGCTCAATGCCGGCTGCCTGCGCCCGCTGGACATTGTCGTCCCGGAAGGTTCCCTGCTCGATCCCCGCCCGCCGGCAGCAGTGGTGGCCGGCAATGTGGAAACCTCGCAGTGCGTGGTCGATGCCCTGTACGGCGCGCTCGGGATGATGGCCGCCGCGCAGGGCACCATGAACAACTTCACCTTCGGCAACGACCACCACCAGTATTACGAAACGATCTGCGGCGGTGCCGGCGCGGGACCGGGTTTCGATGGTGCTTCGGCGGTGCAGACGCACATGACCAATTCCCGGCTGACCGACCCCGAGGTGCTGGAATGGCGGTTTCCGGTGCAGCTGGAGGCGTTCTGCATCCGAGCCGGCAGTGGCGGCGCCGGCCATTGGCGCGGCGGCGATGGCGTGATTCGGCGGCTTCGCTTCCTGGAGCCGATGAGCGCGGCGATTCTCTCCGGCCATCGCCGCATTCCGCCCTACGGCCTGGACGGTGGAAAACCGGGTCAGGTCGGGCGCAATGCCGTGGAACGGGTTGATGGACGGATCGAGGAGTTAGCCGGCACGGCACAGGTTGCGATGCAGGCGGGAGATGTATTTGTCATCGAAACGCCGGGCGGCGGGGGCTGGGGCACACCTGGCGATCCAGCCCCTTGATCTCTTCTGCACCGGACCTACCAGTACTGCTTGAAATCAGGCCCGCGTTTCGGCAGTTGGCGCGGCGAACCGTCCGCATTGACCGCGACATAGACGATCACTGCCTCGGTGACCTGATCGGACAGCAATTCGCCATCGCAGGCGCGCTGCACAAACACCTCCACCTTGACCGTGATCGAAGTCGAGCCGACCTTCTGAATCCGCGCGAAACAGCTCAGCAGATCGCCGACGAACACCGGCTTGTGAAACTCCATCGACGTCACGGCCACGGTCGCGACCCGGCCACCGGCATACTCAACCGCCACCACGCTGCCGGCAACATCCATCTGCGCCATGATCCAGCCGCCGAAGATATTGCCATTGGGATTGGCATGCGCGGGCATCGCCAGGATGCGCACGGTCGGCTGGCGATCACGCGGAAACGTGTCGGTAGCTGACGGGATCGCGGGAGATTCGGGGCTAGACATGGCAACTCCTCACAGGATGCGGAAAAAACCAGGCGGCGTTGATGCAGCGCAAGATGCGGCACGGCAGTCGGCTTTGGCAAAATGCCGTGTCAAACTCGCCACAGACTGGACTATCATACTGTGATTGAAACAGCGCCAACATTCAAAGAGAGGATCAACAATAATGTCACGCAGTAGAACGGTGGCCGTCTATACCGGCGAAGAACTGGGCCGCTACGGGTTCGAAGACCATCCTTTCGGAGAAGATCGCATCCACGCTTTCTGGGATGAGATGCACCTGCGCCATCTTGACTACCAGGTTCGCGTGTTTCACCCGGCGCTAGCCAGCGAAGATCAACTCAAGCTGTTTCACACTGTCGAGTACGTCGATAAGGTCAAGACCCTGTCCGAGGCCGGTGAGGGTCTGCTCGACTACGGCGATACCCCGGCCTACAAGGGCGTATTCGAGGACGCGGCCACCGTAGTCGGCACAGTCGTCGATGCCACCCGCAAGCTGATGAACAGCGAGGCGCGGCGCATCTTCGTGCCCATCGCCGGCCTGCACCACAGCATGCCCGACACTGCTGCCGGTTTTTGCGTGTTCAACGATGTCGGCGTGGCGATCAAGATCCTACAGCAGGACTATGGTCTGGAGCGCATCGCCTATGTCGATATCGACGCCCATCATGGCGATGGCCTGTTCTACCCCTTTGAAACCGATCCGACGGTGATCTTCGCCGATATCCACGAGGATGGCCGCTACAACTTCCCGCAAAGCGGCTTCCCGCACGAAGTCGGCAAGGGCGAAGCCAAGGGCCGCAAGCTCAATATCCCGCTGCTGCCACTGTCCGCCGATGATGACTTCATGATGATGTGGGACAAGGTCGAGGGCTTCCTGCGCCAGTGGAAACCGCAGTTCATCTTCATGAACTGTGGCGCCGACGGTCTCGACGGTGACCCGCTCGCCCACCTGCACTACTCAGCCCGCGCCCACGCCCGCGCCGCCCGGGGCCTGTGCCAGATCGCCGAGGAATTTGCCGAGGGCCGCATTCTTGGCGTTGGCGGCGGCGGCTATGAACTGCGCAATGTCGGCAAGGCCTGGGTGGCTGTGGTTGACGCCTTCCTTGAAGCGCCGATGCCCTAGATCCCCTGCCTGATTCCGTAGAATCCTGCGGAACAATTTACTTGAGTTAACACGCCCAAACATGGGCCCCGTGCTGTTTGCGTACCGGCAGGGATCCGGAAACGCCCGCATATCGACCAGTCCCGCCATTTTTTACCATGGCCGACCCGTCACACCGGGTCGCGCCGTATTTCCGTTCTGCCGCTGATGGGCGAATTTTGCCCCGACCGGTGGCAAGATCAGGTATGATTGTCCGCTTTCCATGATCTGCCCGCTGTTGACCCTGGGGAAACTGCGGGCGCTCTTTGCAGAGGTCGCGAATGTTCAGTCGAGAGATGCGGATCGCCGGTTTTGACAACGAGTTGTGGGCCGCCCTGCAGGGCGAGCAGCAACGCCAGGAAGACCACATCGAGCTGATCGCCTCGGAAAACTACGCCAGTCCCCGGGTGCTCGAAGCCCAGGGCTCGGTGCTGACCAACAAGTACGCCGAAGGCTATCCGGGCAAGCGCTACTATGGGGGTTGCGAATTCGTCGACATCGCCGAGCAACTGGCGATCGACCGCGCCAAACAACTGTTCGGCGCCGCCTATGCCAACGTCCAGCCGCATTCCGGCTCACAGGCCAATGCTGCGGTTTACATGGCGCTGCTGGAACCGGGCGATGCCGTGCTCGGCATGAGCCTGGCGCACGGCGGCCACCTCACCCACGGCGCCAAGGTCAACTTCTCCGGGCGCCTGTACCAGGCAGCGCAGTACGGCCTTGACGAAGCCACCGGCGAGATCGATTACGCCCAGGTGGAACGCCTGGCGCTGGAGCATCGGCCGAAAATGATCGTCGCCGGCTTCTCCGCCTACTCGCGGGTCATCGACTGGGCGCGCTTCCGCGCCATCGCCGATCAGGTTGGCGCCTACCTGTTCGTTGATATGGCGCACGTCGCTGGACTGGTCGCGGCCGGCGTCTATCCCAGCCCGGTATCGGTCGCCGACGTGGTCACCACCACCACCCATAAGACCCTGCGCGGTCCGCGTGGCGGCCTGATCCTGGCCCGGTCCAACCCCGAGATCGAGAAAAAACTCAACTCGCTGGTATTCCCCGGCACCCAGGGCGGCCCCTTGATGCACGTCATCGCCGCCAAGGCGGTGGCCTTCAAGGAAGCGCTGTCTGCGGAATTCGTCGCCTATCAGCAGCAGGTAGTCGCCAATGCCCGGGCCATGGCCGGGGTCTTCATCGAGCGCGGCTACGACATCGTCTCCGGTGGCACCGATAACCACCTGTTCCTGGTCAGCCTGATCGCCAAGGGCCTGACCGGCAAGGCCGCCGATGCTGCGCTTGGCCGCGCCTGGATCACCGTCAACAAGAACGCCGTACCCAACGATCCGCAGTCGCCCTTCGTGACCAGCGGCATCCGCATCGGCTCGCCGGCAATCACCACCCGTGGTTTCCAGGAACGCGAGTGCCGCGAACTGACCGGCTGGATCTGCGACATCCTCGATGATCTTGGCAATGAAGCGGTGATCGAGCGGGTGCGCAGCCAGGTACAGGCACTGTGCGCGCGTTTCCCGGTCTACGGCTGAAACCGCAACCGGTAGCGGACGCGCGGCAGTGCACTGCCCGTTCTGCGGTACACCCGATACCCGGGTGATCGACTCGCGGCTGTCGGCGGAAGGCGACAAGGTGCGCCGCCGCCGCGAGTGCCTGCGCTGCAACGCCCGCTTCACCACCTACGAGATCGCCGAGTTGCTGATGCCGCCGGTCGTGAAGCGCGACGGGCGCCGCGAGCCGTTTCTGGATGAAAAGCTGCGTACCGGGCTGATGCGGGCGTTGGAAAAACGCCCGGTGAGCGCCGAGCGTATCGAGGAACTGTTGCAGCGGATTCGCAACCGCGCCCGTGCCAGCAATGAACGCGAGCTGAGCAGCCGGCAGATCGGCGAATGGGTCATGGATGAACTGCGCCAGATCGACCCGGTCGCCTATGTGCGCTTTGCCTCGGTCTATCGCAGCTTCGAGGATGTCAACGCCTTCCGCGAGGAAATCGAGCGCCTGCAGACGCCACCCGGCACGCGGGATAACCCCTGATGTCATCCGCTGACTACCGCCACATGGCACGTGCCTTGACCCTGGCGCGGCGCGGTCTGTACAGCACCGATCCCAACCCCCGGGTCGGCTGCGTGCTGGTGCGTGAGGGCGAAATCGTCGGTGAGGGCTGGCATGAGCGCGCCGGTGAAGCCCATGCCGAGATCTACGCTCTGCGGCAGGCGGGCGAACGGGCCCGGGGCGCGACCGCTTATGTCACCCTCGAACCCTGTTGCCATCACGGGCGCACCCCGCCCTGCAGTACGGCGCTGCTTGATGCCGGCGTAGCCCGGGTGGTCGCGGCGATGGCCGATCCCAACCCCCGCGTCGCCGGTCAGGGACTGGCGCAGTTGCGTGAGGCCGGCGTGGTCGTCACCTGCGGGCTGCTGGAAGCCGAGGCACGGGCGCTGAATCCCGGTTTCATCCTGCGCATGGCCACTGGCCGGCCTTTAGTGCGCCTCAAGCTGGCGATGAGTCTGGATGGGCGCACCGCACTGGCTTCGGGTGAAAGTCAATGGCTGACCGGCGCACCGGCGCGGCAGGATGTGCAAAGACTGCGGGCGCGGAGTTCGGCTATTTTGACCGGCATCGGCACGCTGCTGGCCGATGATCCCGGTTTGAACGTGCGCCTGCCGGATGCGCCACGCCAGCCGCTGCGGGTGATCCTCGACAGTGCCCTGCGCACGCCGCCCACCGCCAGGACCCTGCAGCTCCCCGGCACGGTGCTGATTTTCACGGCCGTGACTGATAGCGGCTTGCACGCCCCCCTGCAGGCAGCGGGAGCGCAGCTCGTCGTGATGCCCTGCGCCGGGCCGGGACTGGATCTGCACGCAGTCATGGCGGAACTGGCCCGCCGCGAGTGCAACGAAATCCATATCGAGTGTGGCCCGACTCTGGCCGGTGCCTTGCTGCAGGCCCATCTGGTCGATGAACTGCTGCTGTACATGGCACCCATTCTGCTCGGCGATCAGGCACGCGCTCTGTTCCGGCTGCCGGAATTGATGCAGATGCAGGAACGGCACGAACTGGAGATCGTCGAAACCCGCGCGGTGGGTCGGGATTGGCGCCTGCGCCTGCGCCTGCGCCTGCGGCCTGCGCCCTAGCCGCACCGGTGGCCATCGCCCGAACTGCCGCGCATTCAGCACCACCATGACCCCGACAGCACGCTGCCCGAGCCGCATCCATCCCGTTCTTTAAAGATTTCCAGAAGGATATTGCCATGTTCACCGGCATCATCACCGCAGTCGGAACCCTCACCGCGATCCAGCCACGCGGCGGCGATGTCCGTCTGCGCATCGCCACGGGCCGGCTGGACCTGCGCGACGTGCAGCTTGGCGACAGTATCGCGGTCAGCGGCGTCTGCCTGACCGCTATCGAACTGCCCGGCGACGGGTTCTGGGCGGATGTCTCGCGCGAAACCCTGGACCACACCATCCTCGGTGATGCCGCGCCGGGCCTGACGGTCAATCTGGAAAAGGCCCTGACCCCAACCACGCGCCTCGGTGGCCATTTGGTCAGCGGCCACGTCGACGGCGTCGGCACCGTGAGCGAATGGCACCCGGATGGCCGCTCCTGGCGTCTGCGTATTCAGGCCCCGGACGCGCTGGCTCGTTACATCGCCGCCAAGGGCTCGATCTGCATCGACGGCATCAGCCTGACCGTCAACCGGGTCGACGGCGCCAGCTTTGAACTCAACATCGTCCCGCACACCCTGGCGGAAACCACCCTCGCCACCTGCAAGGTCGGCCGGCGGGTCAATCTGGAAGTCGACCTGATCGCCCGCTACCTGGAACGGCTGATGCTCGGCGAACGCGCCGCCCAGCCCGGCAGCGGCACCCTCAGCGAAGCCCTGCTACGCGAACACGGCTTCTGGAACTAGATCATGGCACTCAACAGTATCGATGAAATCCTTGCCGACCTGCGGCAGGGCAAGATGGTCATCATCATGGATGACGAGGACCGCGAAAACGAAGGCGACCTGCTGATGGCAGCGCCGCTGGTCCGCCCCGAGGACATCAACTTCATGGCCCGCTACGGGCGCGGATTGATCTGCCTGACCCTGACCCGCGAGCGCTGCCAGCAGTTGCGCCTGCCGCTGATGGTCCAGGACAACGCCACGCCCTACTCGACCAATTTCACCGTCTCGGTCGAGGCGGCCGAGGGCGTCACCACCGGCATTTCCGCCTATGATCGCGCCCACACCATCCGCACTGCGGTGCGTCCCGATGCTCGCCCCGAAGATCTGGTGCAGCCCGGCCACATCTTCCCGCTGATGGCTCAGCCCGGCGGCGTCCTGACCCGCGCTGGGCACACCGAAGCCGGCTGCGATCTGGCGCAGATCGCCGGGCTCGACCCGTCGGCCGTGATCTGCGAAATCCTCAAGGACGATGGCAGCATGGCCCGTCTGCCGGATCTGATTCCGTTTGCTGAAAAGCACGGACTCAAGG